>OOAY01000394.1_pt1 | contig 26823 bp, 19 predicted proteins | sample 1670961 | NCBI WGS metagenome assembly OOAY01 (sample SAMN06348108, study PRJEB24527) | human gut metagenome | biome: human gut; feature: ankylosing spondylitis patient; material: feces | host: Homo sapiens | place: China | collected 2015-10
ATTTATTATATCTTATCAAGTCTGTTTTGTCAAGAACTTTTTTTCATTTTTTGAAGCTTTTTCTTTCAATCGGTTTTGTCCGATCTGTTATCTCAAACGCGACAACTCTGATATTTTATCATGTGTTGTTCTGTTTGTCAACAACTTTTTTGTTGTCCGCTGTCAGATCATGTCATGTCCCGCGGCCAGCTTGACTATGTTACCATCTGGGTATTATTTTGTCAACCCATTTTTTCCAAAAATTTCACTTTCTTATGTGTACTTTCGCAAAGTGAATTTTACTGTTTCAGTTCATCTTTCCAGAAAAGATATATTTCCACCATATTTTATTTCAATATCGCATCCATCGCATCTTTCACTGACCTCACACCAGTCAGGCAGATTCCCTTTGGCACAGATCCACTGTCCTTCATGGAATCCAGGCTGACCTGTGGCAGAATGCATTCATCAAATCCAAGTTTTTTTGCTTCTGTCACGCGCTGCTCTGCCATACTGACGGCACGCACTTCTCCGCTTAAGCCCACTTCTCCGAAACAGATCGTCTTCTCATTGATCGGGTTTTCACGGTAACTGGATATAATGGCAAGCACAATGCCAAGATCGATCGCTGGCTCATTCATTTTTACGCCGCCCGCGATATTCACATAAGCGTCACAGTCTCCAAGTTTTAATCCCAGCCTTTTTTCAAGTACTGCCATCAGAAGATTTACCCTGTTAAAATCGGTGCCTGCAGCCGTTCTCCGCGGGATTCCAAAATTACTGTGGCAGACCAACGCCTGTACTTCCACCAGAATCGGTCTGGTTCCTTCCATAGAACACGCAACAACCGAACCGGATGCACCTTCCGGTTTCCCGCTCAGCATGTATTCCGAAGGATTTTCCACTTCCATCAGTCCGTTCTGTCTCATCTCAAACACGCCAATCTCATTCGTTGAGCCGAACCTGTTTTTGACACCGCGCAGTATACGGTATGCCGCATGCCTGTCCCCCTCAAAATAGAGTACCGTATCCACCATGTGTTCTAAAACTCTCGGACCCGCAACCACGCCCTCTTTCGTCACATGACCGACAATAAAGATGGAAATTCCCATCCCCTTTGCAATCTGCATAAATACCCCTGTGGATTCCCGCACCTGTGATACGCTGCCCGGTGCAGAGGAAACTTCTTCGTTATACATGGTCTGTATGGAATCTATGATCACGATCTGCGGTTTTTCCCGGTCAATCACCGTTTTTATCGTGTCTAAGTTCGTTTCACATAAAAGTGTCAGCGAATCGCCAAAGGTTCCGATACGTTCTGCCCTTATTTTGATCTGCTGCAGGGATTCCTCTCCGGATATATATAATACGCGCACACCTTTCTCCGATAAATTCCGGCATACCTGCAAAAGCAGTGTTGATTTACCGATTCCCGGATCACCGCCCACTAACACTAAAGATCCCTGTACGATTCCGCCGCCAAGTACACGGTCAAGCTCTTTCATATCCGTCGACATGCGTTTGTCCTGTGTCATCTCGATCTGTGAGAGCGGAACGTTCTTCGCCTCTGCCGCTTTTGCCGCTACCCTGCCGCCTTTTGCTGCACTTTTTTTATCGATCATCTCCTCAACAAATGTATTCCATTCCTTACATGCAGGACACTGTCCCATCCACTTTGATGATTCGTAACCACATTCCTGACAAAAAAATACTGTTGTTTTTCCCTTCGGCATATTCCTTCTCCATCTCTTTTTATTGTTTATCAGTATACTTACTTTATCTGTAAAAAGCAACTTACTTTCTATGACAAAAACCGGAAAAAGCAATCCACTTCTTCCGGTTTTTATTATTATTGCAGAATTATTTTTTTACTTTAATTTTCACTGCTGAACTCCTGATTGTAAAGTCTGCAAGTAATTCATTCCTGCCATTTACAACCACTTTGTAATAATATGTTTTTTTCTTCTTTGCTTTTTTATCTGCAAAAGACGTCTTCTTTGTGGTTCCAATCAGAGTATACTTACCGTTCTTCTTTTCTGCACGGTAAATCTGATAAGTTTTGGCACCTGTTACCTTATTGTAAGAAACAGTAACCGTTCCTTTTTTGTTATTTTTTACTTTTGCAGCAACTTTGACACCATATATGATGACTGCCGGCTTACCGGAAGCAACCTGTGTACCATATTCCGAGGTCATATAAGAGGCAATTCTTGTTCCTTTTTCCCCATATGCACTGACCATATAATAATATTTCACACCTTTTTTCAACCGTGCCCTGTCATATGCCGCCGTGCCTGTAATGGATCCGTCTTCGCCATAATATTCCCGATAGTGAACCTCACTGTAATATCCTGTCTCATCATTGGAATCTTTTGCGATCAGATTACCTGTTGCTGCATAAAGTTTTTCGTCCGTATTACATAACGGCGTATATACAGAACGGACGACTTTATAATATTTCGCACCTTTTACCTTTTTCCAGGTAATCTTTACTGCATTCTTTTTCGTATCATAAACAGCTTTGATGGATTTTACTGCTGCAAGTGATGTAGATTCTTTTGACGATGACCATCCACTGTATTCTTTTTGGGAATTATAAGCCCTTACCGATACATTGACGTATTCTCCGCTCGATAATCCTTTAATGGTATATTTATTTTTCTTTACCGTTACATATTTTTCTGCAACTGTTTTTTTCTCACCATATTTATCATATACCATGTATCGGATCTGATAGCCTGCAGCGTACTTGTCCGCATCCCATTTAACGCTTACATTTTTGCCTTTATTGGTAAGGACGAGATTTCGCGGCTCCTCGAGCTGCATTTTAACTCTGGTCGACGCGGTAATGTATTTTAATGTTTTTCCGTCTTTATAATATGCACAGATCAGATAGGTGTAACTCTCACCGAATTTTAACTTTTTGTCCGTGTATGTTGTCGTTTTTGCGTTTGTGATCGTTTTCACCAGTTCATACTTTGCATTTTCTACTGTTACGGCACTGTTGCCCGAATTGATCCATCCTGAAATTTCTGTGATATCCTTGTCACTCTCAGAAGTTCTGTAAATCTCATATTTTGTTGCAAAACCTACTTTTGTCCAGGTCAGTTTCACTGTATTTTTTGAGTTCTTAGCCACCTTTAATACAATGTTATTTACACGGCTGGTACTTACAGTAAAATTTTTATATATACTGTAACTTTTCGTTTTTCTGTCCGGATCATAATAATAAGAGCGTACCTTGTAGGAGTATTTTGTGCCTGCCTTTAAATTCTGATCTGTATAGACATAGTCTGTGGTCGTTGCTATTTTCTTATATTTTTTACCTGAAAGACGATAAATCTCATATCCGGTACAGCTTCCTCTGGTAAAAGATAACTTTATACTGTTTTTCCCCGCCTTTGTATATACACGCGGTACGGATACCTTATCCGTATAGCTTACCATATTCGAAGCAGGACTCATTGCCGTATAATAAGTCATGCCAACAGATATATTTTTATATGTTTGATTTTTTTGAGCATCTGTTACTTTTATTTCCTTATTTACGGTAAACACCGGCTTCTTTTGTATGTTATAAAGAGAACTGCCTGCATCATAGGTATGCGCAACAAATGTATATTTTACGCCCGGTTTTAAAGAGATTGCACTGTATGATCCATCGATTCCCTTCACTTTGTAAGAACGTACATAACTGCTTATTTCCTTACTTTCAAGCTCCGTAAGTGCATCTTTTAAATAAAGTTTTTTCTGCTGTCCCTGACCATCCGTATAGTAACCATAAGCGTTCAAAAGCTCATAATTATAATGCGCCGGCTTCTTTCCTTCTTCAAAAACATAAATGACTACATCCGCATCGATTGGCGTCCATGAGAGCTGCCAGTCATCTCCATTGTACGTCTTTTCTATTTTGAGATTTTTTACTGTCGGTATGTTTCCATTAATGCTGGCCGTTGCAGTTATGACATCTGAATAACTTCCATCTGAAAAATATCCTTCTTCCGCAGATTCCAGTCTGACGGAACAATAAAAATATGGCAGTCCTGAATCTATTGTAATATTACAATACGGATCTGATGCATACTCTGAATCCGTTTCATAGGAATCGTTTTCTCCTTTTGCATTTACATAAGCATCGTACAGCGTTCCCCTCTTATTGTAAAACTGTAAAAAGCTCTCTATATTCGTAATATTTAACGGTTTGCTGCTTCGCAGGTAATACACACGATAGCTATCCACTCCGTTTTGTGCATTCCAGGTAACTGACATCTCTTTTCCCTTTTCAGAAACTTTTGTACCGGTTACCGGTGATAACTTCTTTAAAGAGTAATTTTTATAAGTATAGGTGTCCGACCATTTACCATACATGTCCACCACATATTTCGACTGTTTCGATTCTATAATATATTGGCTATTATCATTCCAGTTCCAATATACCTCCTGTTTGTTACTTGTCACTTCATGATAATATACAGCACGGACTTTTACGCTGACCTGCTGTCCTGAATTTAATATGACATATGGCAGTCTTGCTTCATCTGATGTTATCATCTCATGTACGGTTCCGTCTGACGCATCCAAAAATAATCCCGGCATATTATAGACCTTGGTATTTCCATCGCAGACCACTTCATATCCAACCTTCATCATGTCTCCGGCTTTATTTTTCATTGTGGCCGTATCATTATTAACCGGATTCCAGCTTATTTTTACATAAGTTTTTTCAAAAGAAATCTCTTCATAAGCATTTGCATATACAACATATTTATATTTTTTCGATGCTGAATCATATACCGATTCATACGTTAATTGCTTATAAAAATGTCCATTATAACTATAATAAAGAACCTGTGTATCATTTTTTACTGCATACTCATCTATCCGCTTTTTGGCATTTTCCGATGAATCACTTACAGTAATTTCTGTAATTTCATCACCTTCTGTCACATAATGATACCCTGTCGCATCACATGACCGCAATGCTCTATACGTCTTACCATTGACTCTATACATTCCATATGCATCTTGATATTTATCTGTGTTGCCTTTCAGTATGGCTTCTGCCTTATTATACAGGTTTACAAATCCATCAATATCCGTACCGCTGCAATCACTCCGTTCTGGAACCGATTCACATAAGCATATCTCAACTGCCGGCCAGACGCTGTTGTTATAATACTTCCGTCATCTTTTCCTCTTACATTGATTACCTTTGACGGTTTATCAATTGCAGCGAGTTCTTCCTCTTCAGTCTCTTCTTCGGTCTCTTCTTCTATTTCTTCTTCCGATTCTTCTTCCGTCTCTGTTTCCATCACTTCGGTATCATCAACAGCCTCCGTATCATTCACGTTTTCTGTCTCTTCTACAGTTTTCTCAGTTTCTGATGCCTCTGATGTTTCTGGAATTTCCGATGCCTCGCTGTTCTCTGTCTGCCCGCTGTCATTTTCTGCAGACTCACTGTCCGTTTCGCTTTCTATCTCTGTCTGTTCTGTTGCTAAAGCTGCTTCCATCGCATCTTCTTCCTGTATCACAGCCTCTGTTACTGTCTGTACATCTGTCTGCGGCAATCCAGCAGCACCTGCTGATGTCCAATCTCCGACCGTCAGCGTAAGCGCCATCGCAAATGCCGCCATACGTTTCCAACCCGTGAGTCTCTTTCTTTTCATAACTTTTCTCCTTCTGATTTATTGCACATTGTCACGCGCATTTTTTATGTTAATGTAACAGTTTATCCCCGTCAATCGTACTTTCGTACTTGAAAGCGCAAAAAAAGCTTACATGCCCTTTTGACATGTAAGCTTTTTTTGATCTCACTTTTCCGTTCTTAACACTTTGTAACTTTTACATCTACCGGATGGTCGCCAAGTTCTACACTTAAGCTTAATTTGCCGCCAAGATTTGTCTTCATCTTTCCTGCATCTGCGCCATCGATCGTGATGTCGTACTCTGACTCATCCTCAAGTTCTACTGTGATCTGTGCATCTTCCGGTCCCTCTACCTGAAATGTCAGGCCTGTATCTGTTGCATTCAGATTCATGACAGCCGTTCCCGGAACAGATTCATATACGAACATGCCATTGCGCTCTAACTTGGTGATCTCGGAAAATGTCTTCACCTTGTAGATATCTCCCTGATGTTCGAAATTATCAAGTTTCGCCTTTGCACCTAATGTGTAATCCCCAAAACTGATCGTTCCATCTGCTTCTGAACGAATTAATTCGCTGATCGTTGCCATTTTTTCCTCCTGTGATAAAGTAGTTTTCTCTTTATCGTAAAATTTTGTGCCCTTATTATATAATATCCCCGTCACGATTTCCAGTGCTTTCCCGGATATTTCAGTAAAATTTTATTTTGTTTCGAACACGACTTTTTCTTTGTGGATCGTCACGACCACTTCCGTATCTTTTTTCACTTTGCCGGACAGGATTTCTTCTGCCAGTTCATCCTCGATATCGTTCTGGATCTGACGGCGCAGCGGTCTTGCACCATATTTCGGATCATACGCTTTATCGACAATATGCTTTTTGACGCTGTCACGCACGGTAAGGTGGATTCCCATCTGTTTTTCACAGCGGTCTGTAAGTTCTTTTAACATCAGTGCAACGATCTGTTTCATATCGTCTTTGTTTAACGCTCTAAATACGATCGTCTCATCAATACGGTTTAAAAATTCCGGTTTAAAAATACGGCGTACTTCTTCCATCACGCTGTTTTTCATGCGGTCATAATTCTGTTTTTCATCATCCGAAACTGCAAATCCAAGTTTTTTCGGCTCAATGATCGCCTGTGCTCCGGCATTTGACGTCATAATAATGATCGTATTTTTGAAATCTACTTTGCGTCCCTGGGAATCCGTGATATGACCGTCGTCTAACACCTGCAGTAAAATATTAAATACATCCGGATGCGCCTTTTCGATCTCATCAAACAGGATCACCGAATACGGATTTCTGCGCACCTTTTCGCTGAGCTGTCCTCCCTCCTCATGGCCTACATATCCTGGCGGTGAACCAATCATCTTTGATACGCTGTGTTTCTCCATATATTCCGACATATCAACACGGATCATAGACTGTTCGCTGCCAAACACTGCCTCCGCAAGTGCCTTTGAGATCTCTGTTTTTCCGACACCGGTCGGGCCTAAGAACAGGAAAGAACCGATCGGGCGCTTCGGATCTTTTAATCCGACACGTCCTCTTCGCACAGCTTTTGCCACTGCACTCACCGCATCCTCCTGACCGATGACACGTTTGTGTAAGGTAGCCTCTAATTTTCTTAAGCGGGCAGCCTCCCCCTCGGCAATCTTTCTTACCGGGATCTTCGTCCATCCGGATACCACATCCGCAATATCGTCTTCTGTCACTTTTAACTTTTTACTGCGGCTGTCTTTCTTTGTCTTTGCCTGTATTTTGGCAAGCTCTTCTTCACACGCTTCTTTTTCGTTCTTCTTCTGCTTTGCACCTTCCACATCACCATCGTGCAGAAATTCTAACATTTCCTCTTCTAACAGGTTGATGCGATGTCTTAATTCAACGACTTCCTCCGGTTTTCCACCCGCGCGCAGACGTACCTTTGCTGCAGCCTCATCCATCAGATCGATTGCTTTATCCGGCAGGAAACGGTCATTGATATAGCGCGCAGACAGGCGTACTGCTGCCGATACCGCATCATCCGTAATCTTTACCTGATGATGTTTTTCATACTGTTCCCGCAGTCCCTCTAAAATCTGCACTGCCTCCTCTTCCGACGGCTCTTCTACCGTAACCGGCTGGAATCTGCGCTCTAGCGCAGCATCTTTTTCAATATATTTGCGGTATTCATCGATTGTCGTTGCACCGATCAGCTGCAGTTCCCCACGCGCAAGTGCAGGTTTTAATATATTGGAAGCATCGATTGCTCCTTCCGCTCCGCCCGCTCCGATGATTGTATGCAGTTCATCGATGAAGAGCAGGATATTGCCGGCTGCCCGTACTTCCTGAAGTACCTTTTTAATGCGCTCCTCAAACTCACCGCGATATTTTGAGCCTGCCACGATTCCGGACATATCCAAAGATACCACCCGCTTTCCCGCAACGGTATCCGGAACCATTCCGGTTGTAATACGCTCCGCAATTCCCTCAACGATCGCAGTCTTTCCAACGCCCGGTTCACCGATCAGACATGGGTTATTCTTTGTCCTTCTGCTTAAGATCTGGATCACACGGCCGATCTCTTCCTGTCTGCCGACTAACGGATCTAATACTCCCTCTGCCGCCAATGCAGTCAGATCTCTGGAGTATTGATTTAATACCGGTGTATCCGATGCTGTTTTTTTCACCGGCTTACCATTCATGAAATCTTCTTTGTACAGGCTCGCATCTTCTCCCATTGCGATCAGGATATCCACATACATTTTCTGGATATTGACCGCTAAGGTATTTAAAAGGCGGGATGCCACACACTCTGTCTCTTTCATCATCGCGATCAGGATATGCTCCGTCCCGATCTCCTCTGCATGAAAACGCGCTGCCTCCCTTGCTGCCCCTTCTAACACCTGCAGTGCCCTCGGCGAATATTCCTTAGCCTCTGCCGTCAGCACCTGTGCATCCGGTGCAATGAGTTCCTCGATCAGCTGCATGACTTTGTCAAGTTCTACTCCATTATCATTTAATACCTGCGCAGCGACGCCCGTTCCTTCTTTTAAAAGTCCGATCAGGATATGCTCCGTTCCGATATAATGATGATGCAGTGATTTCGACATCTTTGAAGCCTGATCGATTGCTTTTTTTGCTTTTGATGTATATCGTATCTGCATAGTTTCTCCATTCTTTTTCTATTTATAAATCATTTAAATCGATGATCTCTAAATCATCTTCTTCCTCTTCTTCTCTCGGAATGTGTTTTTTCTCCGGAGTATGTTTCCACTCCGGCTTTTCTTTTCTCTCCGGCCTTTGTTTCTCCTCCGGTTTTTCTTTTCTCTCCGTGCGCTGTTTTTCCTCCGGTTTTTCTTTTCTCTCCGGTCTTTGTTTCTCCTCCGGTTTTTCTTTTCTCTCCGGACGCTGTTTTTCTTCCGGTTTTTTTCTTTCTACCGGCAGGAAATCTTCGTCCTCTTCCCAGTCCTCATCGTCAAGATCGTCAGACATGCCACGTCCAAACAATCCCGCACGCACTTTATGGATCTTTGATACGCCGACTTCGTTCTCTGTATCGTTTTCTTCCACATCATCCGGCTCTTCTTCCACTTTTTCTTTTGGTTTTCTGTGGAAAAATCCTTTTCTCTGTGTTTCTTCCTCCTCCCAGTCAGCGTCTTCCGGATCATCTACTTCCAAATCATCTTCTTCCACGCCAGGATTCTCTTCTATATTATCATCTTCTTCCAGATCAGTATCATCTTCTGCTTCCTGATCCTTTCCCTGTTTTTCGGACTTCCAGTCCCAGTCATCCTCTTCCTCATCCCAGTCGTCACTCTTACGTCCTCTCAATAGAAGATTGATAATAATAACGACAAGTACTGCGATCACAAAAGCCATAATTCCCATCATATTTCTGGAAAAAGACTTTTCTTTTGCATATTGTTCAGAGAGATCATTGTATTCCTGCTGGAGATATTCCATATTAGAAACATCTTCCGCTTCTTCTGTTTCAAACTCTGTGTTCTGGTCTGCTGCCTGTCCATCTGTTCCATCCGCCGGCTGGTCTGTTGTCTGACCGTCTGTTCCATCCGCCGGCTGGTCTGTTGTCTGACTGTCTGTTCCGTCTGCCGGCTGGTCTGTTGTCTGACCGTCTGTTCCATCCGCCGGCTGATCCACTGTTCCGTCTGCTGTCTGTCCATCTTCTCTGGTCAGTGTGATCGTATACTGGGCGAGTGCTCCGTTCTGCGCCTTCACGACTACTTTTATCGTATTTGTACCGACCTGCAGATTGTCATTTCCTGTGATCGACTGCACCGTCGCAAATTCATTAACCGGTATTGCCGTCACTGTAACGCTTGTGACATCATTCGGTACGGTAGCTGTATATTGTACTGTCTTTCCTGTAAAGTCCGGGGATAATGTTCCCGCAGAAAGTGATAACACTTCCAGCGAATTATCTGCGGAAAGTGTTGTCTGTGCAGCAGCCACCTGGATTCCGGCAGCCTTTATGTCTGCCGCAGGTTCTGTCACAAGACATCCCATGCAGAAAAGTGCAGCTATGAATCTTACTTTTCTCTTCATTCGTTTCACACTCCCTTTATTGCCATCATCACTATGGAATTATATGAGATATTCGAAAATGCGTCAACCTCAAACTCCCTCATTGTCAAATTCCGGAATAAAACTCTCCTCCGCCGTCTCCCCCTCCTGGATAAAACCGTTTTCAATCCCTATATCGATTGCAAAATCAATAACCTCATCATATTCCCGATCCGTGATCTTACGGTTTAATTCCGGATATTTTTTCACGTTAGAGAGCGGTGTAAACTGGTGCATGATACTGATATATATTTGATTCTCATAGGTTTCATGCAGATATTTCAAAACTGCTTTGGAATCTTTCGTGCACCCCGGCAGGATCAGATGGCGCACGATCGTACCACGCTTCATCAGGGAATCCTCCCCGTTTTCAAAAACTGCCGCACCCGTCTGACGCACCATCTCCGCTATCACCGCCTTAGCCACAGCAGGGTAATCCGGCGCATGGGAATATTTTGCACTCAAAGCGGTATCAAAATACTTAAAATCCGGAAGATAGATATCCACAATTCCTTCTAAAGAACGGATCGTATCCACATTTTCATAGCTGCTGGTGTTATAAACGATGGGTATCTTTAAATTCTGATTTCTTGCAAGCTCTACCGCTTTTATGATCTGTGGTACAAACTGCCCCGGTGTCACAAGGTTGATATTATTTGCACCCTTTTCCTGGAGTTCCAGAAAAATTTCGCCAAGCCGCTCCGTACTTATCACCTTACCAGCCGTGCCATTTGCAATATTTTCATTCTGGCAGAACACACAGTGCAGTGCACAGCCGGAAAAAAAGACCGCACCGGAACCCATCTCCCCGGAAATGCAGGGTTCTTCCCAGAAGTGCAGTGCCGCACGCGCCACCTTAATCTCTGTGGTCTGTCCGCAGATGCCGCGCTCACCGGATTTTCGGTCCACAGCGCACATTCTAGGACACAATGTACATATTTTCATGGTATACCATCACTCTTTCTATTTAATTTAATGATTGCGCAACCGTGCCTTTTTTTGTATGATAGACATTGCAAAAAGAAGATCAAACACAAAGGAGTTTTCTTATGAGTCCAAAAAACTGTATGGTAGCACAGTCAGGCGGCCCTACTGTTGCGATCAATGCCAGCCTTGCCGGTGTGATCGACGGTGTAATGCGTTCTGACATGTATGACACGGTTTATGGTTCCTTAAACGGAATCACAGGTATTTTAAACAACGATCTGACGAATCTTTCTGAATTAATGCAGCAGAATTCGGAATATCTCGACCGCTTAAAGGTCACTCCGGCAATGTATCTTGGCTCCTGCCGTTACAAACTGCCAAATTATTTAGATGATGATTCTTCCTATGTATTCATTTTCAAACAGTTTGAAACTTACCATATTGATGCTTTCTTTTATATCGGCGGCAACGATTCCATGGACACCGTCTTAAAGCTCTCCGAATATGGCAAAAAAATCGGCAGTCCGGTGCGTATTGTCGGTATTCCAAAGACCATCGACAATGATCTCTGTGAGACAGACCATACACCAGGATTCGGTTCTGCCGCAAAATATATCGCATCTTCTCTTTTAGAAATCGCACATGACACATTTATCTATGCAGTCAAAAGTGTGACGATCGTGGAAATCATGGGACGTGATGCCGGATGGCTGACCGCTGCTTCTGCACTGGCAAGAAACGGTTATAATACAGCACCACATCTGATCTATCTCCCGGAGGTTCCATTTGACAAAGAGGACTTTTTACTGGATGTAAAGCGTATGCTTTTCGAGCGCAATAACGTGATCGTTGCCGTATCCGAAGGTATCCGCGATGCTTCCGGCAACTATATCAGTGCTTCCGAAAGTTCTGTTGACACCTTTGGTCACAGCCAGTTAAGCGGAGCCGGAAAAACACTTGAATTTTTAGTCAAAGAAAAACTAGGCGTTAAAGTCCGTTCCGTGGAAGTCAACGTATTACAGCGCTGCGCTGCACACCTTGCTTCAAAGACTGATCTTGATGAGGCTTTTACTCTCGGTCAGAAAGCGGTTGCTCTCTCCGAGGAAGGTGTTACCGCTTCCATGGTAACAATGCGCCGTATCTCTGATGCTCCGTACGAAATCGCCTATGAGCATGCCGAGATCCGCCACATTGCAAACGAGGCAAAATCAATTCCGAGAGAATGGATCAACGATGCAGGCAATGATGTCACACAGCCACTGATCGATTACCTTTCACCTCTCATACTCGGTGAAGTTCCAGTAAAATACGAAAGCGGTATCCCTGTCTATATGGATGTCAGTCATTTAGCAAAACATCAATAAATTTACCGATCTCAACCCACGCTCTTTTAGATTCCGGCAGCATTTTTGCTGCCATCTGAAAGATGTGGAACATTCCTTCATAAATACTGATTCTTACTTTTACTCCCTGTTCTCTGGCTTTTGCAGCCACATCCACAGAATCCGAGAGCAGCATCTCATAGGAACCAACCTGTATCAGCATCGGCGGAAATCCCCTGAAATCCCCATATAAAGGCGAAATATAAGCATTATACGGGTCGTTATCCCCAATATAATCTTTATTATAAATAAGGCTGTCCCTTGTTTTTCCAAATAACGGGTCGCGCTCAAAGTTTGTCTCGTAAGATTCCCCGCTCGCCGCAAGGTCTGTCCACGGTGACATGGCTACGATCCCACACGGAAGCTGCTTTCCGTGATCTTTCAGATAATGGCATAATGCCATCGCAAGACCGCCTCCTGCGGAATCTCCTGCGATGATGATCTGCTCGGAAAACCACCCCTGTTCCAACAGATAACAGTATGCGGCATAGGCATCTTCTAAAGCCGCCGGATACGGATGTTCCGGTGCCACACGGTAATCGGGTGTCAGAACACTCATTCCATGGCTGACTTCACAGTAAAGTCCGGCAAACATACGGTATGCATTCCGCATCGCTCCGACATATCCGCCCCCGTGAAGCTGTAAGATTACTTTTTCCGTATTCGGATTTTCTTTTGCCTGTAAATACTCCATGGAGAAATTATCCATCTCGATCACATCTAATGAAAAACAGTCCGGACATTTCCACGGCGGCTCCGAATCCCCGATTTTTTTCCTCAGTTCTCCATTTTTTATCTTTTTCCCAATCAGGTGATCATTTGTCACATGGGCGATCAAGTCCCTCATGACTCTTCCCCTGATGCTCGCTTCGCTCTCTCTCATCCGATTGCTCCTGTTTTTTTTATTCTAAATATAACTCAGCGGACATGAAATCTTCGTTTCAGTTCCACCCTTGCCCTGCGGTCTCCGATGATCAGTGTTCCAAGAAACAGAAACAGGGAAAACGCAAATGCGATCAGTGCAAAAAGCTGTGCCGTCACGATACCGGTAAAAATCAGTATTACCGGAACAATGCTGCATAAGATCATAAAAATCTGCCACATCATATAGCTCTGCCAGTTTCTGCGGTTTACGATCATACAGATGATAATACCAACATCGACTAAAATGATCGCCGACGGCAATGCATAATTGACAGACCATCCGCGGTAGCCGACCAGAAAATCGATTGCGATCACGATCAGTATCGCCATCAGCGTGAGTACCGTGATTTTGGCGCGGTAACCTGTCTTTCCAAGAATTGCAAAACGGATCAGCATATATCCGTAAAAGAATCCAAGCCCCGTGATCGCACTCCATGCAATCTGTGACTCGGTGACCACATTGATATAAATGAGCAGCACCTCAACCAAAAGTGCACAAAACAGATAGATTTTACTGATCATTGTCATTTTCCGGGTGTGCACTCTCACATCCGGGTACATATTCTCCACTTCACCTGTGTATTCTAACACGGATCCGCAGAGTGGACAGCGCTCTGTTTCATCTGATATCTCCACATTACAATTTCTGCATTTACTCATAATTTACTCCATTACTCTTTATTTCTACCGCAATCCCGTCCGAGGCTATTTTCCGGAAAAATCCACGCTGCACAGACGCATCGACAAGATCATAACTGAAACTGAATACAAGTGTATCCCCGTAAGAGCAGATCGTTCCTTTCAGATGCTGCCCCTTTGACATGGCAAGAAATGCATGAAACATTTCCACATAAGGGCGGTACTCTTCTGTCACGGAAATATTGCCGATATTTGTGATCGTCGCAGTATTGGCAAGTGCAGAAGTTGTATATACATACTTCATTGCAAGGTTTTTCAGGAAAAGCGGCACAACTCTTGCAATCAGCAGTTTTTCATTGGAAACGTTATAGGAAAACAGCTTTTCAAGATTTTCCCGGTTGATCTGGCTTCGCAGGCTTTCCTTCACGATTGCAGCCACCTCTGCAAACGTATAGGTCTCTTTGGTCGGATGAAATTCTGCGGACACCATGACAAAAAAGTTTTTCGTGGTAATAGAATTAAAATACGGCCGCAGATTAACCGGCACCGCAACACGGATCGGACACTTTGACGGCATGCCGTGCAGACATTCTGTATAAACGCTCCAGATGTACACACTTACCAGATATTCGTTGATACTGATTCCCATCGCATGACAGACCCTTTTCAACTCCGGTATTTTCATATAACCGTGCATCACGCCGAACTCGCCCGGTCTTAACTTTTCTCCACGGATCAGATATGCCTTTTTTGTCTGGTATCCTTTTGCGGAACTTTTTTTGTAATTTTTTAAGAAACTGTCTTCCCGGTTCAAAGACGTATCAACACTTAATGAATCTCCCAGTTTTTCCTGCAGGTCTTTATGTGCCAGACGCAGATACTGGTAAGTCAGCTCTTTTAAGAAATTAATTCCTCCCATTCCATCCGTCAAAACATGGAATACTTCCAGATTGATCCTGCATTTATAATAGGTCACACGGAACATATAACTGCGGTTTTTATTCTGCTGGATATATCTGCATGGAAAATTGTTCTCCATGCGAACCTTTGGCGCCGCTTTTCCGTTTTCCTCAAAATAATACCAGAACACCCCCTGCCGCAGTCTTAAGTTAAACCCGTCAAACTTCGGAAGCACCATATCAAGTGCCCTCTGCAGTAATTCCGGATTGATCTCCTCTTTCAGTGTAACACTGATCCTGTACACATTGCTCATGCTCTCCCCGGCAATGACCGGAAAAAGGTGTGCTGTATTATCAAGTCTGTCCCAACGGATATCACGGTTTGTCGGAACTCCTTTACTCTGTTTTTTCATATATTCCTCGTTTCTGCATATTTTACAGGCAGGCTGGGTTTCTGTTTTTTCTTCTCTCCCCCCGCTCATAAAATACACAATCTATTGTATGCAATTATAAAATAACCTGACATAAAATACAAGTTTGGGCATATCAAAATTACCTGATATAATGCTATAAATTTTCTTAAAATTCCCTTATTTATTTTTTAATTTATGATTGTATAAAATTTCCCTTCATATTGTAATGTTTTTGTAACATCTATAAAATATTTATAAACAAGGAGGATTCACTTATGAAAATTTTCAAACGAACAGTCAGCTTATTTTTAGCTTTCTGTCTCTGTGCCGGGATGCTTTTACTGCAGCCGCAGTCAACGGTATCCGCAGCCGTCAGGAACAAACCGACCACCACTGTACTTCGCATGTCCAGTAATTCTTTCGACAGTTCTGCAATCTATGTCAATCTGCCAAAAGCCAAAGTATGTTATATCAAAAACATCAAAACCAGCAGTAAAAATCTGATTGCAAAAAACACCCACTATTATACTACCAGTTCAGACGATACATACACGGATACCTTTGCGTCTATCGGCCTCTATGCCAAAAAAACCGGTAAATACAAAGTCACCTATAATATCTGCGATAAATCAGGAAACAAACTTTCTTCGGGTAAAGTAACAGTATATGTAAAAAATGACCTGCCAGTCAAATCTGTCAAATTTGCAGGTAAAGAAGTTAATTATGCCCTTACGAGCAAAAAATCCGGCAAATTATCTGTTAAAATGAACAAAGGTTACACGCTGAAAAAAATCACTGTCACCACTTACAATAAGGCAGGTAAAGAAGTTGTAAAAACAATGAAAAACAACAGCACCTTAAAGCTTGGCGAGTACGCATATATATTTGATAATTCATATTCCAGCGGCAGAAACTATTCTACCTCACTTGCTGCGCGTACCAAGATCACTATTACTTATATCGACAAATATACCAAGCAGGAATGTGAGAGTATTTATTCCATTTCCCGTCTTGCAAAATAATCCAACAGGAGGATATCTGATATGAAATTATTTAAGCAAATTACTTGCGCTGTTCTTACACTTTGCCTGTGCGCCGGATTATTACTGATCCCTTCTGCGCCGGTATCTGCTGCAACAGGTCCAAGCGCCCCAAAGGCTGTAGATGTTTCTTATTACAAAAATTATCCGATGGTCAATGATTCGGCTATCTCCGTACAGCTCGGTACAAACGGAAAAAACATCAAAAATATCAAAACATCGAGCAAAAACCTGAAAGCCAAAGTAACAAGACTTTCACTTTCCAGCTCCAGTAATTCCGGATACGTTGGTGTCTATGCCAAGAAAACCGGTAAATACACAGTATCTTTTGATGTATATAATGCACAGAATAAAAAGATTAAAAAATTTACTGTCAAAGTCAATGTAACCGAGCCGACATTCTCTAACAATAGTCTTTTTAAGAGTGTAACTTTTAACAACAAAGAATATGATTACGCAAAGGCAGTCTACAATAAAAATTCTGTCAAAGTCAATGTCAAAATGAACAAGGGTTATAAATTAAAGAAGATCGAATACTCTACTTACAGCAAGCCAGTTGCAAAAACAAATTCTTCCTATTCAACCACTTATTCAAACTCCGAGATAACAAAAAAGGTAAAAAATGGAAAGAGTATCCAGTTAGGACATTATGGATACTATTACGGACATGACTACTCTTACGCATATGGTACTTACTCTTATGAGTCATACAGCCGTGATGGTGATATTATGGCACCGACAATCGTGAAAATCACATATCTCGATAAAAATAAAAATACGATTTCTACCTCGTACACACTGTACCGTATTGCAGATGATGTAAAATAACAAACTCAAAAAGCACAAAAAACGAGGAACCTGTCACGAAACAGGTTCCTCATTTTTTATTCATTATTAAATTATATTCTATTCTCTTTTATCTCTCCAGCGGATATTTCTCTGTCAGCGATTTTACGATTGCACACGCTTTATCAGCTGCCGGTTCACCCTCCTTGATCATCATGGCGATTGCCTCTGCAATCTGATCCATATCCTCTGTGTTTAGTCCACGGGAAGTAACTGCCGGCGTTCCAAGACGTACACCGCTTGTTACGAATGGGGATTTCGGATCGTTCGGGATCGTATTCTTGTTGCAGGTAATATTGACAGAATCGAGAAGTTTCTCCACTGCCTTTCCGGTCTGATCATAATTTGTCAGATCAACAAGCATCAGGTGATTGTCTGTACCGCCGGATACGATTTTAATATCACGGCTTAACAGTCCCTTGCAGAGTGCCTGTGCATTGTCAATGATATTCTGCTGGTATACTTTAAACTCCGGCTGAAGTGCCTCTTTAAAGCAGACTGCCTTCGCAGCAATCACATGCATCAAAGGTCCGCCCTGGATTCCAGGGAAAATAGCTTTGTTAAAGTTATATTTGTCTGCGATTTCCTGACTGGATAAGATCATGCCTCCACGCGGTCCACGCAGTGTCTTGTGTGTTGTGGTTGTGACAACGTGTGCATACGGGATTGGGCTTGGATGAAGTCCTGCAGCGACAAGTCCTGCGATATGTGCCATATCGACCATCAGAACTGCTCCGCATGCATCTGCGATCTCACGGAATCTCTTGAAATCAATGGTTCTCGCATAAGCACTTGCACCTGCGATGATCATCTTCGGCTTGCACTCCATCGCGATCTCTTCTACTTTGTCATAATCAATAAATCCCTCGTCATTGACACCGTAAGGTACAATGTGAAAATAAGTACCGGAAAAGTTTACAGGGCTTCCGTGTGTCAAATGTCCGCCGTGATCTAAGTTCATTCCCATGACCGTGTCACCCGGTTTTAAGATGGCAAACTGTACAGCCATATTCGCCTGTGCACCTGAATGTGGCTGTACGTTCGCATACTCACAGCCAAACAGCTCTTTCGCACGCTCTCTTGCAAGTTCCTCTACAACATCCGCCCACTCACATCCGCCGTAATATCTTTTCCCCGGATAACCTTCTGCATATTTATTTGTAAGAACACTGCCCATCGCCGACATCACTGCCTTGCTTACCCAGTTTTCGGATGCAATCAGCTCAATATGACTGTTCTGACGTTCAAATTCATCGGTGATGGCATTTGCCACTTCCATATCAACTGCCTGAATATCTTCCAGTGTATACATAATCCGTAATTCTCCCTTTCTTTGCTGTTTGATCAATGTGTCTTTCTACGAAAAACACTTGTCTTTTGCTATGTTTATCATTATATATGACTTTCCTTTTTTTGGCAATTCCAAATGCCAGAATAGTTATATCAAATTATTATAAATGATATAAGCCCTGACGATAAAGCCAGATGGCACCTGCGATCTGTAAAATGAGGATCAGTGGTATTCCTATAACAAAATACCAGTGTCTCGTCTTGTGGCGGAACACATACATTCCCGCCCACGTTCCGATACTGCCGCCTAAAATGCTGACTAAAAAAAGCATTCTTTCTGAGATCCGCCATCGATGCATTTTCGCCCTTCTTTTATCCTCTCCCATAATAAGGAAGCCCACCAGATTTAAAAAGATCAGATAAGCTGCGATCGTATCCATATGTTTCTCCTTTTTTCTAAAATAGAATCCTGTTCTACAGGATTCACCGCCTGCGCGACATAATTCATCTCCGACGCAGTGTGATCCCGCCCGGAGGGCTTTAAGATTCATAGGACGTAATTTCCTATGAATCTTAAAAGTCCCGGCAAATAACTGCCAGGACTTTCACTTTTCTTCAACAGATCTTATTCTGTTATTTTATTTTTACCAAGATGAACTTTCATCACATACCACAACTCGGTTGCAATGCAGATAGATGAATATGCACCGCAGATCATACCTGCCATCAGCGGCAGTGCAAATTCACGAATACTTGCTACACCAAGAAGGAACAGCATAAATACCATAATAAATGTTGTTATGGATGTGTTGATGCTTCGTGATAAGGTCTGTGTCAGGCTTCGGTTTGCTACTTCCATCAGATCTTCCCTTGTCTGTTTACCATGCTTTAATGCAAGGTTCTCACGGATACGGTCAAAGATAACGATCGTATCGTTGACAGAATAACCAATGATCGTCAGCATACATGCGATAAATGTATTGCCGACTGAAATACGCATCAGCGCATATACGGTAAGTACAACCAGTACGTCGTGGATCAGGGCAATGATCGCACTGGCACCGAAACGGATATCTTTAAAACGGAACCAGATATAGATCAGCATACAGATTGTGGAGATAATAACCGCCTTGACTGCATCCGCACGCATCTCACCACTGATCGTGGAACTGATACTCTGGAATGTAATGGCAGATTCATCTACATCAAAACTGTCTGCCAGCTTATTATTCAGATCATCACGCTCTTCTTTGGATAAAGTACGTGTCTTGATCGTAATCTGAGTTGTTCCCTCTACTTTGTTTGCCTGAATATTGCTGTCTCCAGTTACTTCTTTTACAACCGGGATAATCTTATTTTCAATATCTTCGATCGTATATTCTTCGCCAAAATCAGCGGTAGTGGAAGTTCCTCCCATAAAATCAAGTCCATAATTCAGGGAATTCTGACCAGATGCCTTATGTACTCCCATACCGATAAATCCGGCAGCTATAACTGCAATAGAAATTGCAAAGAATACATATCTCTTCTGCAGGAAATTGATCGTCTTTCTCTCTTTTGCACGTCCGTAGAATTTTTCATCTCTCATTCCTAACCAGTAGAAAGAATAAAGGATCCATCTTGTGACAACAAGTGCTGTAAACATGGAAAGGATAATACCGATCATCAGTGTATATGCAAATCCTTTTACAGTACCGGAACCTAATCCCATAAGAACAATCGCTGCAATCAATGTTGTGATATTACCATCTAAGATTGCAGACATCGCTTTGTGGAAACCATTCTTCATTGCAGTAATCACGGATTTTCCTGATGCAATTTCTTCACGGATACGTGCAAAGATGATAACGTTCGCATCCACTGCCATACCAATACTTAAGATAATACCGGCAATACCAGGTAATGTTAATGTGATCTCGAATAAGTATAAAGTTGCAATCACAAGTGCTGTATAAATTGCAAGTGCTAAAGCTGCTGCGACACCCGGAACTGCATATACAATGATCATAAATACCATTACGATCACAAGACCGATTGCTGCCGCTTTTAAACTGGAGGAGATTGCCTGGCTTCCAAGCTGTGCTCCTACCACACTGGACTCTAACTCTGATAACTGCAGGGAAAGAGAACCGATTCTGATCTGTGTTGCTAAAGTCTGTGCCTCTTCAAAGGTGCTCTGACCGGAAATCTGTGCAGTACCTCCGGTAATTGCCTCCTGAACAGTCGGATAACTGATAACTTCTCCATCGTATACGATTGGAAGTGCTTTTCCGACGTTTTCAGAAGTAACTTCTCCGAAAGTCTTTGCTCCCTCATCTGTCAGTGTAAGCTGTACCACATACTGCTTGTTTCCATACTGATCTGTGGTTGTTGCAGCCTGTGCATCTGCCACCTGGTCACCCGTCATAAATACGGTACCATCTGAAAGCTGGAACTCTAAGGAACCCGGATTACCAAGTTCTTCCAAAATCTTGCTTGCGTCCGTAACACCCGGGATCTCAACGGCGATACGATCATCTCCAACCTGATATACGGATGCCTCTGTACTGTAACTTTCCACACGCTTCTGGAGTTTGTAAATCGTATCACTCATATCCTCTGCACTCGGATTTTCATCCATGACCTGATAGGTGATCGATACACCACCGGACAGATCAAGTCCAAGCGGAATACTCATTTCTTCCCCAATACCGGTCGATGAAAGAATAATAGATGCATAATAGGCAAGTCCCGCAAATGCAGCGAGAATCGCAACTAATATGACTGCTGCTTTACTCTTTTTCATTTTCTTTTTCCTTCCTGTTTCTTTTTTATTCACAATCGGCCTCGGCAGCCTTGATCATGATCGCGCACTCAATACGTTTTTTCTGCAATTCACATCCGATATCATATGCCCCACAGATGTCACCGCTGAAATTATACGCATTTGCTGCACATCCGCCGCTGCAGTAGAATCTTGCGAAACATTTTCTGCATTTTTCTTTTGCATAGACATTACAGCACTTAAACTCATCACGGATCTCTGTATTTTTTATACCTTCATCCACATTGCCAAGTAAAAACTTTTCATTGCCGACAAACTGGTGACATGGATAAAAATCTCCCCATGGTGTCACTGCAAGGTACTCGGTTCCTGAACCACAGCCGGACAGACGTTTTGCCACACATGGACCGCCCTCAAGATCGATCATAAAATGGAAGAAATTAAAATCATCTCCCTCTTTGTGACGTCTTACCATCTCCGCTGCAAGTTTGTCATATTCCTCAAACAGCTGTGGAAGATCTTCCTCTGTGATCGCATACGGTTCACTCGGTTCTGCAACTACCGGCTCCACGGAGATCTGTTTGAAACCAAGATCCGCAAGATGAAGTACATCTGCTGCAAAATCAGGATTGTAGTGTGTGAATGTACCACGCACATAATATTTGTCCTGATGTCTGCTCTCTGCAAATTTCTGAAACTTTGGAACGATCAGATCATAACTTCCTGCCCCTTTGCGGAACGGACGCATCTTATCATGAACTTCCTTTCTTCCATCGATACTTAAGACCACATTTGCCATCTCTTTGTTGCAGAATTCCATGATCTCGTCATTTAAAAGCACACCATTTGTGGTCAGTGTAAAACGGAAATTCTTGTCATGCAGCTTTTCCTGCTCTCTTCCATAGGCAACTAAGTCTTTTACGACCTGCCAGTTCATAAGCGGCTCGCCGCCAAAGAAATCCACCTCAAGATTTCGTCTGTTACCTGAATTGGCAATTAAGAAATCCAGTGCTTTCTTTCCAACTTCAAAGGACATCAGTGCCCTTCTTCCATGGTACTCTCCCTCCTCAGCAAAGCAGTACTGACATGCCAGGTTGCAGTCATGTGCTATATGCAGGCAGAGTGCCTTGACAACCGTCGGGCGTTTTTTGAAATCCATGATATAGTTTTCGTAAGTGTCCTTTGTAAAAAGTGACTCCTCATCGATCAATGTCTGGACTTCATCGATTGCTTCCTCCACTTCCTCTTTGCCGTATTTTCCGGACAGTGCAGATACGATCTCATCCCTTGCATACGATTCCGGCTGGCTCTGATCGATCATCTCAATGACATCATAAGTCACGTCATCCACCACATGAATCGCTCCGCTGTTTACATCTAAAACAATATCATAGCCGTTGTTCTTATACTGATGAACCACTATAATATTTCCTCTCTTTCTATCTGATTTTACAGCAAAACATTTAAAGTTTTCTGCAAATCAATATATTTTTTTCAAGTATTACGGCATTTTAATGTTGCCGATAAAACGTACAAATGACCGCACGCTATGCGAACGGTCGTTTGCAGATTTCACTTATATCCGACCGTATGATTTTCATCGTTGTATCACACAGTCATTTTGTATGATGCCATAATGGCATATCCGGCACTCATATGCACAATTTTTACCATGCTATGCATGCCCGGCCGTACCAGCTCAAATCTTATTTGTGCTCGCAGCTCTGGTTTCCTACTGTACAGGATGTTTTGCATGCAGACTGGCAGGATGTCTGGCACTCGCCGCAGCCGCCTTTTTTGATTGTGTTCTGTAATCTCTTGGTATTTAATGTCTTTACATGTTTCATGATGCTTCTCTCCTTTTTTGTAATTTCCGCACACATGGGATACGCCATTTGCCCGCTCCCCGTAATACTATGTATTTATTCGCTTTCGCGCGGAGTTCTGTTAACTTATACAGTATAACATAACTTTTTTCATATGGGAAGTTTTTTTTATTCCGCATCCTTCGGCAGGATAATATTAAAGATGATCGCCACAATGGCTGCCGGAACAATACCGGAACCGCCAAAGATCAGCTGGATGCCCTGCGGCAGATGTGCAAGGATGCCGCTGCTGGATCCGATTCCATAGCCAAGTCCCAATGCGACGGAGACGATCGTGATATTGCGCATCGTCATCGGTTCTTTGGTAATAAGCTGGATTCCGCTGATCACGATGGATGAAAACATCATAACGGCAGCTCCTCCAAGTACACTCTGCGGCATGATTGAAATCAGTGCTGCAAGTTTCGGGAATAAACCACATAAAATCAGGAATACGGCTCCGGATGCAAGCGCCATACGGTTTACGATTTTCGTCATTGTGACAAGTCCTACATTCTGACTGAAAGAAGTATTCGGCAGAACACCAAAAAGTGCTGCAAGCGAAGAACCAATTCCATCACAGATGACACCGCCGGAAAGTTCTTTGTCGGTAGCTTCTCTGCCCATTCCACCTTCCATAACACCGGAGATATCTCCGACTGTTTCAACCGCGGTAACAACAAACATGATCAGAACCGGAATGATTGCTCTCCAGTCAAATACCAGTTTGACCGGCATTAATTTCGGAACGGAAAACCAGGCTGCATTTGCAACCTTATCCCAGTTTAACACCCAGGCTTTTGTGTATTCCACACCATCCGCATTGACTGCTGTTGTCGGCAGTACCAGTCCCATGATCGCAGCAATGATATAGCCTGCCACAATACCGATCAGGATCGATGATGCACTCGCCATACCTTTCATCCAGTGTTTCACTGCTACAATGATCAGTAAAACAGCTGCTCCGAGCAGTAAATTTTCTACTGAACCAAAGTCGTTTGCCGTATTGCCGCCGCCAAAAGAATTGACGCCGACCGCGATCAGTGACAATCCGATCGACAGTACAACGGTTCCCGTTACAACCGCAGGGAAAAATCTGCGGAGCGGCTTTAACAAAAATCCAAGGATTCCCTCAAACAGACCACCAATGACGGATGCACACATAATGGCTCCATATGCAAGGATTCCTCCTCCCATTACCTGAACCACACTGTTAAACACACCGATAAATCCGGAACTCGTTCCCATGATGATCGGTACCTTTCCACCAACCGGTCCGATCGCAAATAACTGGATCAGTGTCACGATCCCGGCGATCAGCATCGCATTCTGCAGCAGATCGACCTGCAGACTGCCGAACTCCTCACCTGCAATACCACATGCCCCTGAGATGATCAGGATCGGTGTCAGGTTTCCCACAAACATTGCCAGCACATGCTGTAATCCCAGCGGGATTGCCTTTTTCAGCGGGAGTTTTCCGTAAAACTCGTACTCTGCTCCCTGTCTCTTCTGTCTTTCCATGTCTTCCTCCTCGTGCGTATCTTTTTCTGCATGAAACATTGATAATTTTTTTCATTCATGCACATTTTCTTTGAGTATAGCACGCCGCTGATATTCTGCGCAAGTCCTGTCTATATGCTAATTGGCACCCTGACAGTAACCACTAACTTATCATTCCGCCCGCCATCCCGGATGCCGCACATAGAATAAATGTTGTCGCCACTTTCGGCAGTTCCATGGAGACTCCCTGTTTAACCAGCACTGATATCAGGAATAAAATGCAAAAATAAATGGCTCCCGCTGCAAATCCCCATAAAAATTTCTGTGTTTTCATGATCTTTCCCATGAAAAATCCACCGATCACTCCGGAGACGATATAAATGACAACGATTCCCACCTTTACTGCTGATTCACTCAGATCAAACTTATATAACAGTGCAGCCAACAGTAACAGGAACAGGCAGCTTAAAAGGAACATGACCAGCACGGACACCAATACCGACCGGATTGTTTTTTGCATCTCTTGTTTTCATTTTTGACTGTATATTCATTGACCACTCCACAGGTTTTCGATTCTGTTTCACTATATGAAAAAAACGCAAAAGCTATGCTTTTTTTACATGCTTTTGCGTTTTTTATTTTTATGATCCACCTTTTGCTGACCCTATCTTACAGATATGCAATACTATAAGCTGCCTTGAATGTTCCGCCCTGCTGCAGCATGTTTTCGTAGTCGCGCTGCTGCAATGTGCCGGTAAAATCTGTGGCATCGCATCTTCCATACCATGGTTCAATGCAGACGAAAGGTGCATTTTTTCCTTCCGGTGACCATACTGCAAATAGTGGAGTGTCAAATTTTACGGTTACATACGGGATGCCTTCACGGTCAAGCAGGGAAACCTCTCCGGTCTGTTTTCCTTCGACCATGTAAGTGCACTCATCAAAGAATCCTTCCGTAAATGTCACACAGCCATCTTTCAGTGCCAGGACTTTATCCTCCATCACCGCCATACCGTCCGGTGTGTTTCCATGATGATGAATAGTATCTGCCAGGCCGCCAAATTTGAGACCATATCCGGTTTTATTTTCCTCTCCGTGAACCGGGCAGTTGAATGCCGGATGTGCTCCGATAGAAAACCAGAGTTCTTTTGTGTCAGTGTTTTCCACAGTCCAGTTTACTTTCACCTCGTTTTTGCACAATTCATAACCAATGTGCAGTGCAAAATGAAATGGATATTTTTCACAGGTTTCCGCAGTATCGGTCAGTACAAATGAGATGTTCTCTTCCGTCTGTGCCTCTAATGTAAACTCCATATCTCTTGCAAATCCGTGCTGTCCCATCGTATAAGTTTTTCCGTCATAACGGTATTCTTTGTTTTTCGGCGCACCGACAAACGGAAATAATACAGGGGATGTTCTGCCCCAGTACTTTTTATCACCACACCACATATATTCAAAGTTATCTGATTTTCTTTTTACAGATTTGATCTCTGCTCCAAATGAGTCAATCTCCACTTTTAAATTTTCATTTTCCAACGTATATCTCATATCTGTCTCCTCTTCATACAGGCATTACATTTCTCATCTGCCTGTCACTGCTCATTTTTCATTGCTGTTACATTATAACCTAACTTTTCCATAAAATCTATCCAGCAATCGTTTTATTTTTCACGCTACATACTGATACATGAATACAAAATGGCAGATGCTTCCAGCCATGACAAACAGATGAAATACTTCATGGGAGCCAAACTGACTGTGCTTCGCGTTGAACACCGGCAGTTTTAATGCATAGATCACACCGCCGACAGTATAGATCAGACCGCCTGCAAGCAGCCACAAAAATGCTGCCTGGGAAAGAGTGGATAACAGTTCCCGGAATACAAACAGACACACCCATCCCATTGCGATGTAGATCACGGATGAAAACCACTTCGGGCAGTTGATCCAGAGCACTTTTATCAGCATTCCTGCCGCCGCAATGCCCCACACTGCCGCAAGCAGCGTATAACCCGACTTCCCGCCAAGTACGATCAGACATACCGGCGTATAAGATCCGGCAATCAGGACAAATATCATCATATGGTCGAGTTTGCGGAATATCTTTAAAATTTTATCCCGGACAACAAGCGAATGGTACACCG
>OOAY01000443.1_pt1 | contig 24092 bp, 20 predicted proteins | sample 1670961 | NCBI WGS metagenome assembly OOAY01 (sample SAMN06348108, study PRJEB24527) | human gut metagenome | biome: human gut; feature: ankylosing spondylitis patient; material: feces | host: Homo sapiens | place: China | collected 2015-10
ATCAGTAATGCTATTATTATTCTCACGTAACCACTCCGTAAATAATACCGGTAGCAGAGCTACCGGCAAAAAACGTTAATCTGCACTGATTTTAATCGTTACGGTTGACTCTACAGAGCCTTTTGTAACAGGATTGCCACTTGTGCGGGCATATTGTGCACTTAAATTAAGAAAATATTGACCAGTGCCATTATCTTTCAGCGGTGTTTTTAACCCCGGTCTCATTCTGGTCAAAGTCCCATCATCGAGGAAAATGGCAAAGCCAATGTTCTCAGCAGTTCCTTTATTCAGCGTAAAGTTATTAGCATCAAACTCAGATGCTAGTACTTCGATACTTGGGGCTGTATTGCCGTCACACTGAATTTCTAAATCATGAGAGGTTGAACCGGTTTTTAAAGTATAGATTTCATTAGTGATAAGTTGATTCATTGCACTGGTTACAACATCTTCGACAACGATATCTGTTGTCGAATCACCATTAACAAAGTAACACGTTGTATCAACAACTTCTCCTCTAATGGTTAGTGTTCCTTGATCGACATCCTTGGCGAAGGTTGTTGCGCTAAACATCAACGTTGTCGCAACGAAGGGAATAATATACTTTTTCATAAATCATCCTTAATTAACTGGTATGGAAGGTCACTCGTTGTCAAACCCGATTATGTGATCAGGTTGTTATTATTTAGATTAATGTTTAAGTTTTTTAATTTCTTGATGTGAAGTTGATGAAAGTTCGAAAATTTAATATTCTTAATTGTTTCCTTCTTTATAATAAGAGCAAGTTTCCATCATTAGAATGACAGAGTAGGATGTTTCAGAGCATGCTTCAGATTATTTTTTATTTCTCTGCAGTGAATTAATAATCATCACAGATAATTTCATTCTGAAATTACTTCTTTTTTGGGGTGTTTTAATTGTGATGAGCTATGTTTTTCATAAGGAACATACACTCGTTGATGCTTTTAAGGTATTTTCTCATTTCTGGGGATGTTTTGTCGTAATCGTGCATAAACTTTTTCAGTTCTTTATACACATCATTATTTAGCTTTACATTGTCGCGAACTAAAGTTTGTACCAATGGTATCAAAATTTCGAAACGGGACGGTTTGTCATCAATACTTGCCAGGGTTTTGAATACTCCTGTGTATCTGTAACCCAGGTGCTTATTGACAAGTTGAGTGGTCCATCGACCAGGCATAATATCTTCACAGAGCAAATTTTTTATTCTGGTATTAGTGAATGATGCTCCAAATATGTTGCTTTTTTTAATGAATAGATTATTAATTTCTCCATTTGAAAAGATGGTATTTGATAAGTCGCTTTCAAAACATGATATATTGGATAATATACAACCAAAATAATACCCATATGAAAGGTTGCTCTTTTCTATTGTTATATTTGATAGCGACATTTTATGTATATTGATATTAGGGGCAGTCAAATACTGGATCTTTTGATCGTTAAGTTCATACATCTCCAGTGATTTATTATAGGGTAATAAAAGTATAAATTCCTTTACGTTATCTCCGCAGTAAGAAAAGACAACATCAAATTTATTGGTCATCGTGTTTTCAGTTGAGCAGTAAGCTGATTTTTCTATTAATCGACTGGATGTGCTTTTAAATAAAGCTGATTTTTCACATAGTTGTGAATATGCAATATTGCTAGTTTTAAAATTCTGCCATATTATTCCCTGGTTATCATCTATCGATGAGGAGGGAATTTTATTACATTGATCATTGTATAGCTCAGGAAAAATATTTTTTTTGATTAGCTTTTTGATTTCCTGGTTAAGGTGACTTTTTTTCTTGTCTGTTTCACTATATTTTGCATTTTGTGACGTCTCCTGATGATAAAAAAATGACTGGAGATGTTTGCAGGCCTCATAAAATATCTCAGGAATATATAGCTGTGGGTATATTTCCTGGCTGAAGTTTACCTTTAAAAACTTAATGAATTTTTCATGGCATTCTTGATATATTTTAATCTCTTCAGAAAGACATTCGCTTGTTCTGTCATCAAAAACATCCAATCTAAGTAATGTGATATCTTTGTGTTTAAAAAAAGAAAATTGAACTGTATGTTCTATGAGTTTACATCTATAAAAATGCGCATCTCTTAGATGAGTGTATTGAAAAAAATGATGAAGGACTGGAGATGGTTTAGGCAAATCCTGGCTTCTGAAAAAGTCATCAAACAAAATTAAGAACTCGGTTTTATACTCGCAAAATACTTTTATTAACTCATTTTGTCTTGTTTTATTTATTATTACATCATCTACTATATTTGATTTATAAAGACAACGTGGCGAGGTTGAGATACCATCTGTCATTATCAGTCCTTGAAGTTGATGAATTTTTTTTAATTTAATTTATGAGTGAATGTGAGGACTATCAAAAATCGCTCATTAATTTTAAGAAGTACAATATAAATAGGTAGTTAACCTGTGTTGATTGCTGTTAATAATTTACAAGGTCTAATAAGGAGATATTTATGAATCGTTAAAGTGTATAGGAATTTAATTCAAAAATAGAGTGGTCTTAAGTTTAATGCCTCAATGTGTATCACAATCTCCACATTCTGTGTAGGGGGAGTCTGAAGATTGAGTAGATATTCTTATTCAGAATGTATCAGCAGATGATTCTACGATTTTTAAGCCACGAAGAGTTCAGAGAGTGTAACGGCATGTCTGCAAGAACCAGCATCTTTTGACTATCTGGCAACCGGCAGTGTGTTTTCTCACGCATCACAAAAGCAGCAGGCATAAAAAAACCCGCTTGCGCGGGCTTTTTCACAAAGCTTCAGCAAATTGGCGATTAAGCCAGTTTGTTGATCTGTGCAGTCAGGTTAGCCTTATGACGTGCAGCTTTGTTTTTGTGGATCAGACCTTTAGCAGCCTGACGGTCCACGATCGGTTGCATTTCGTTAAATGCTTTCTGTGCAGCAGCTTTGTCGCCAGCTTCGATAGCTGCGTATACTTTCTTGATGAAAGTACGCATCATAGAGCGACGGCTTGCGTTGTGCTTACGAGCCTTTTCAGACTGAATGGCGCGCTTCTTAGCTGATTTGATATTAGCCAAGGTCCAACTCCCAAATGTGTTCTATATGGACAATTCAAAGGCCGAGGAATATGCCCTTTTAGCCTTCTTTTGTCAATGGATTTGTGCAAATAAGCGCCGTTAATGTGCCGGCACTCGTTACGTAGTGATGGCGCAGGATTCTACCAGCTTGCGGGGTGTGAATACAGCTTTTCCGCGATAAAAATTGCAGCAGGCGGTCAGTTTCTTCCCGTGATTTGCGCCATGGCAATGAAAAGCCACTTCTTTCTGATTTCGGTACTCAATCGCCGGTTAACCTTGACCGCTGTACAAGGTATACTCGGACGATTTTCACTGTTTTGAGCCAGACATGAAGCTGATACGCGGCATACATAATCTCAGCCAGGCCCCGCAAGAAGGGTGTGTGCTGACTATTGGTAATTTCGACGGCGTGCATCGCGGTCATCGCGCGCTGTTACAGGGCTTGCAGGAAGAAGGGCGCAAGCGCAACTTACCGGTGATGGTGATGCTTTTTGAACCTCAACCACTGGAACTGTTTGCTACCGATAAAGCCCCGGCACGGCTGACCCGACTGCGGGAAAAACTGCGTTACCTTGCAGAGTGTGGCGTTGATTACGTGCTGTGCGTGCGTTTCGACAGGCGTTTCGCGGCGTTAACCGCGCAAAATTTCATCAGCGATCTTCTGGTGAAGCATTTGCGCGTAAAATTTCTTGCTGTAGGGGATGATTTCCGCTTTGGCGCTGGTCGTGAAGGCGATTTCTTGTTATTACAGAAAGCTGGCATGGAATACGGCTTCGATATCACCAGTACGCAAACTTTTTGCGAAGGTGGCGTGCGTATCAGCAGCACCGCCGTGCGTCAGGCCCTTGCGGATGACAATCTGGCTCTGGCAGAAAGTTTACTGGGGCACCCGTTTGCCATCTCCGGGCGTGTAGTCCACGGTGATGAATTAGGGCGCACTATAGGTTTCCCGACGGCGAATGTACCGCTGCGCCGTCAGGTTTCCCCGGTGAAAGGAGTTTATGCGGTAGAAGTGCTGGACCTCGGTGAAAAGCCGTTACCCGGCGTGGCAAACATCGGAACACGCCCAACGGTTGCCGGTATTCGCCAGCAGCTGGAAGTGCATTTGTTAGATGTTGCAATGGACCTTTACGGTCGCCATATACAAGTAGTGCTGCGTAAAAAAATACGCAATGAGCAGCGATTTGCGTCGCTGGACGAACTGAAAGCGCAGATTGCGCGTGATGAATTAACCGCCCGCGAATTTTTTGGGCTAACAAAACCGGCTTAAGCCTGTTATGTAATCAAACCGAAACACGGAACCGAGAATCTGATGAGTGACTATAAATCAACCCTGAATTTGCCGGAAACAGGGTTCCCGATGCGTGGCGATCTCGCCAAGCGCGAACCGGGAATGCTGGCGCGTTGGACTGATGATGATCTGTACGGCATCATCCGTGCGGCTAAAAAAGGCAAAAAAACCTTCATTCTGCATGATGGCCCTCCTTATGCGAATGGCAGCATTCATATTGGTCACTCGGTTAACAAGATTCTGAAAGACATTATCGTGAAGTCCAAAGGGCTTTCCGGTTATGACTCGCCGTATGTGCCTGGCTGGGACTGCCACGGTCTGCCGATCGAGCTGAAAGTAGAGCAAGAATACGGTAAGCCGGGTGAGAAATTCACCGCCGCTGAGTTCCGCGCCAAGTGCCGCGAATACGCGGCGACCCAGGTTGACGGTCAGCGCAAAGACTTTATCCGTCTGGGCGTGCTGGGCGACTGGTCCCACCCGTACCTGACCATGGATTTCAAAACTGAAGCTAATATCATCCGCGCGCTGGGCAAAATCATCGGCAACGGTCACCTGCACAAAGGCGCGAAGCCGGTACACTGGTGCGTTGACTGCCGTTCTGCGCTGGCGGAAGCGGAAGTTGAGTATTACGACAAAACTTCTCCGTCCATCGACGTTGCTTTCCAGGCGGTCGATCAGGATGCACTGAAAGCAAAATTTGGCGTAAGCAACGTTAACGGCCCAATCTCGCTGGTGATCTGGACCACTACGCCGTGGACTCTGCCTGCCAACCGCGCAATCTCTATTGCACCTGATTTCGACTATGCGCTGGTGCAGATCGACGGTCAGGCCGTGATTCTGGCGAAAGATCTGGTTGAAAGCGTAATGCAGCGTATCGGCGTGACCGATTACACCATTCTCGGCACGGTAAAAGGTGCGGAGCTTGAGCTGCTGCGCTTTACCCATCCGTTTATGGGCTTCGACGTTCCTGCTATCCTCGGCGATCACGTTACCCTGGATGCCGGTACCGGTGCCGTTCACACCGCGCCTGGCCACGGCCCGGACGACTATGTGATCGGTCAGAAATATGGCCTGGAAACCGCTAACCCGGTTGGCCCGGACGGCACTTATCTGCCGGGCACTTACCCGACGCTGGATGGCGTGAACGTCTTCAAAGCGAACGACATCGTCGTTGCGCTGCTGCAGGAAAAAGGCGCGCTGCTGCACGTTGAGAAAATGCAGCACAGCTATCCGTGCTGCTGGCGTCACAAAACGCCGATCATCTTCCGCGCGACGCCGCAGTGGTTCGTCAGCATGGATCAGAAAGGTCTGCGTGCGCAGTCACTGAAAGAGATCAAAGGCGTGCAGTGGATCCCGGACTGGGGCCAGGCGCGTATCGAGTCGATGGTTGCTAACCGTCCTGACTGGTGTATCTCCCGTCAGCGCACCTGGGGCGTACCGATGTCACTGTTCGTGCATAAAGACACGGAAGAGCTGCATCCGCGTACCCTCGAACTGATGGAAGAAGTGGCTAAACGCGTTGAAGTTGACGGCATCCAGGCGTGGTGGGATCTCGATGCGAAAGAGATCCTCGGCGATGAAGCTGATCAGTACGTGAAAGTGCCGGATACTCTCGACGTATGGTTTGACTCCGGATCTACCCACTCTTCCGTTGTTGACGTGCGTCCGGAATTTGCCGGTCACGCTGCGGACATGTATCTGGAAGGTTCAGACCAGCACCGTGGCTGGTTCATGTCCTCTCTGATGATCTCTACCGCGATGAAGGGCAAAGCACCGTATCGTCAGGTACTGACCCACGGCTTTACCGTGGATGGTCAGGGCCGCAAGATGTCTAAATCCATCGGCAACACCGTTTCGCCGCAGGATGTGATGAACAAACTGGGCGCGGATATTCTGCGTCTGTGGGTGGCATCAACCGACTACACCGGCGAAATGGCTGTTTCTGACGAGATCCTGAAGCGTGCTGCCGACAGCTATCGTCGTATCCGTAACACCGCGCGCTTCCTGCTGGCAAACCTGAACGGTTTTGATCCGGCAAAAGATATGGTGAAACCGGAAGAGATGGTGGTACTGGATCGCTGGGCCGTAGGTTGTGCGAAAGCGGCGCAGGAAGACATCCTCAAGGCGTACGAAGCATACGATTTCCACGAGGTGGTACAGCGTCAGATGCGCTTCTGCTCCGTTGAGATGGGTTCCTTCTACCTCGACATCATCAAAGACCGTCAGTACACCGCCAAAGCGGACAGTGTGGCGCGTCGTAGCTGCCAGACTGCGCTGTATCACATCGCGGAAGCGCTGGTGCGCTGGATGGCACCAATCCTCTCCTTCACCGCTGATGAAGTGTGGGGCTACCTGCCGGGCGAACGTGAAAAATACGTCTTCACCGGTGAGTGGTACGAAGGCCTGTTTGGTCTGGCAGACAGTGAAGCAATGAACGATGCGTTCTGGGACGAGCTGTTGAAAGTGCGTGGCGAAGTGAACAAAGTCATTGAGCAAGCGCGTGCCGACAAGAAAGTGGGTGGCTCGCTGGAAGCGGCAGTAACCTTGTATGCAGAACCGGAACTGGCGGCGAAACTGACCGCGCTGGGCGATGAATTACGATTTGTCCTGTTGACCTCCGGCGCTACCGTTGCAGACTATAACGACGCACCTGCTGATGCTCAGCAGAGCGAAGTACTCAAAGGCCTGAAAGTCGCGTTGAGTAAAGCCGAAGGTGAGAAGTGCCCACGCTGCTGGCACTACACCCAGGATGTCGGCAAGGTGGCGGAACACGCAGAAATCTGCGACCGCTGTGTCAGCAACGTCGCCGGTGACGGTGAAAAACGTAAGTTTGCCTGATGAGTCAATCGATCTGTTCAACAGGGCTACGCTGGCTGTGGCTGGTGGTAGTCGTGCTGATTATCGATCTGGGCAGCAAATACCTGATCCTCCAGAACTTTGCTCTGGGGGATACGGTCCCGCTGTTCCCGTCGCTTAATCTGCATTATGCGCGTAACTATGGCGCGGCGTTTAGTTTCCTTGCCGATAGCGGCGGCTGGCAGCGTTGGTTCTTTGCCGGTATTGCGATTGGTATTAGCGTGATCCTGGCAGTGATGATGTATCGCTCGAAGGCCACGCAGAAGCTAAACAATATCGCTTACGCGCTGATTATTGGCGGCGCGCTGGGCAACCTGTTCGACCGCCTGTGGCACGGCTTCGTTGTCGATATGATCGACTTCTACGTCGGCGACTGGCACTTCGCCACCTTCAACCTTGCCGATACTGCCATTTGTGTCGGTGCGGCACTGATTGTGCTGGAAGGTTTTTTACCTTCTAAAGCGAAAAAACAATAATAAACCCTGCCGGATGCGATGCTGACGCATCTTATCCGGCCTACAGATTGCTGCGAAATCGTAGGCCGCATCCGGCAAAAATCCTCAAAATATAAGAGCAAACCTGCATGTCTGAATCTGTACAGAGCAATAGCGCCGTCCTGGTGCATTTCACGCTAAAACTCGACGATGGCACCACCGCCGAGTCTACCCGCAACAACGGTAAACCGGCGCTATTCCGCCTGGGCGATGCTTCTCTTTCCGAAGGGCTGGAGCAACACCTGCTGGGGCTGAAAGTGGGCGATAAAACCACTTTCTCGCTGGAGCCAGATGCGGCGTTTGGCGTGCCGTCACCGGACCTGATTCAGTACTTCTCCCGCCGTGAGTTTATGGATGCAGGCGAGCCAGAAATTGGCGCAATCATGCTTTTTACCGCAATGGATGGCAGTGAGATGCCTGGCGTGATCCGCGAAATTAACGGCGACTCCATTACCGTTGATTTCAACCATCCGCTGGCCGGGCAGACCGTTCATTTTGATATTGAAGTGCTGGAAATCGATCCGGCACTGGAGGCGTAACATGCAGATCCTGTTGGCCAACCCACGTGGTTTTTGTGCCGGGGTAGACCGCGCTATCAGCATTGTTGAAAACGCGCTGGCCATTTACGGCGCACCGATATATGTCCGTCACGAAGTGGTGCATAACCGCTACGTGGTCGATAGCCTGCGCGAGCGTGGGGCTATCTTTATTGAGCAGATTAGCGAAGTACCGGACGGCGCGATCCTGATTTTCTCCGCACACGGTGTTTCTCAGGCGGTACGTAACGAAGCAAAAAGCCGCGATTTGACGGTATTCGACGCCACCTGTCCGCTGGTGACCAAAGTGCATATGGAAGTCGCCCGCGCCAGCCGTCGTGGCGAAGAATCTATTCTTATCGGTCACGCCGGGCACCCGGAAGTGGAAGGGACGATGGGTCAGTACAGCAACCCGGAAGGGGGAATGTATCTGGTCGAATCGCCAGACGATGTGTGGAAACTGACGGTCAAAAACGAAGAGAAGCTCTCCTTTATGACCCAAACCACGCTGTCGGTGGATGACACGTCTGATGTGATCGACGCGCTGCGTAAACGCTTCCCGAAAATTGTCGGTCCGCGCAAAGATGACATCTGCTACGCCACGACTAACCGTCAGGAAGCGGTACGCGCCCTGGCAGAACAGGCGGAAGTTGTGCTGGTGGTCGGTTCGAAAAACTCCTCCAACTCCAACCGTCTGGCGGAGCTGGCCCAACGTATGGGCAAACGCGCGTTTTTGATTGACGATGCGAAAGATATCCAGGAAGAGTGGGTGAAAGAGGTTAAATGCGTCGGCGTGACTGCGGGCGCATCGGCTCCGGATATTCTGGTGCAGAATGTGGTGGCACGTTTGCAACAGCTGGGCGGTGGTGAAGCCATTCCGCTGGAAGGCCGTGAAGAAAATATTGTTTTCGAAGTGCCGAAAGAGCTGCGTGTCGATATTCGTGAAGTCGATTAAGTCATTAGCAGCCTAAGTTATGCGAAAATGCCGGTCTTGTTACCGGCATTTTTTATGGAGAAAACATGCGTTTACCTATCTTCCTCGATACAGACCCCGGCATTGACGATGCCGTCGCCATTGCTGCCGCGATTTTTGCACCCGAACTCGACCTGCAACTGATGACCACCGTCGCGGGTAATGTCTCGGTTGAGAAAACCACCCGCAACGCCCTGCAACTGCTGCATTTCTGGAATGCGGAGATTCCGCTCGCCCAGGGAGCCGCTGTGCCGCTGGTACGCGCACCGCGTAATGCAGCATCTGTGCACGGTGAATCGGGAATGGCTGGCTACGACTTTGTTGAGCACAACAGAAGCCCACTGGACAAACCCGCATTTCTGGCGATTCGTGATGCCCTGCTGCGTGCGCCTGAGCCTGTTACCCTGGTAGCCATCGGCCCGTTAACCAATATTGCGCTGTTACTTTCACAATGCCCGGAATGCAAACCGCATATTCGCCGTCTGGTGATCATGGGCGGTTCCGCCGGTCGCGGCAACTGCACACCAAACGCCGAGTTTAATATCGCTGCCGATCCAGAAGCGGCAGCCTGTGTCTTCCGTAGCGGCATCGAAATCGTCATGTGCGGTCTGGATGTCACCAATCAGGCAATATTAACCCCTGACTATCTCGCTACTTTGCCGGAGTTGAATCGCACCGGAAAAATGCTCCACGCCCTGTTTAGCCACTACCGTAGCGGCAGTATGCAAAGTGGACTGCGAATGCACGATCTCTGCGCCATCGCCTGGCTGGTGCGCCCGGACTTATTCACCCTCAAGCCGTGTTTTGTCGCGGTAGAAACTCAAGGCGAATTTACCTCAGGCACGACGGTGGTTGATATCGACGGTTGCCTGGGCAAACCAGCCAATGTAAAGGTGGCATTGGATCTGAATGTAAAAGGCTTCCAGCAGTGGGTAGCTGAGGTGCTGGCTCTGGTGCCGTAACCTGTCACATGTTATCGGCATGCAGTCATTCATCGACTCATGCCTTTCACTGATATCCCTCCCTGTTTATCATTAATTTCTAATTATCAGCGTTTTTGGCTGGCGGCGTAGCGATGCGCTGGTTACTCTGAAAACGGTCTATGCAAATTAACAAAAGAGAATAGCTATGCATGATGCAAACATCCGCGTTGCCATCGCGGGAGCCGGGGGCCGTATGGGCCGCCAGTTGATTCAGGCGGCGCTGGCATTAGAAGGCGTGCAGCTGGGCGCGGCGCTGGAGCGCGAAGGATCTTCTTTACTGGGCAGCGATGCGGGCGAACTGGCCGGAGCCGGGAAAACCGGCGTGACCGTGCAAAGTAGCCTCGATGCGGTAAAAGATGATTTTGATGTGTTTATCGATTTTACCCGTCCGGAAGGTACGCTGAATCATCTCGCTTTTTGTCGCCAGCATGGCAAAGGGATGGTGATCGGCACTACGGGGTTTGACGAAGCCGGTAAACAGGCGATTCGTGACGCCGCCGCCGATATTGCGATTGTCTTTGCCGCCAATTTTAGCGTTGGCGTTAACGTCATGCTTAAGCTGCTGGAGAAAGCAGCCAAAGTGATGGGTGACTACACCGATATCGAAATTATTGAAGCACATCATAGACATAAAGTTGATGCGCCGTCAGGCACCGCACTGGCAATGGGAGAGGCGATCGCCCACGCCCTTGATAAAGATCTGAAAGATTGCGCGGTCTACAGTCGTGAAGGCCATACCGGTGAACGTGTGCCTGGTAGCATTGGTTTTGCCACCGTGCGTGCAGGTGACATCGTTGGCGAACATACCGCGATGTTTGCCGATATTGGCGAGCGTCTGGAGATCACCCATAAGGCGTCCAGCCGCATGACATTTGCTAACGGCGCGGTAAGATCGGCTTTGTGGTTGAGTGGTAAGGAAAGTGGTCTTTTTGATATGCGAGATGTGCTTGATCTCAATAATTTGTAACCACAAAATGTTTATGATGATGCAAAAATAACACATTCAATTTATTGATTATAAAGGGCTTTAATTTTTGGCCCTTTTATTTTTGGTGTTATGATTTTAAATTTAATGCAAATGCTGAAAATTACATATTTTGTATTCTGTTTTTGTTGTTTTAATGTAAATTTTGACCATCTGGTCCACTTTTTTCTGCTCATTTTTATTTCATGCAATCTTCTTGCTGCGCAAGCGTTTTCCAGAACATGTTATATGATCTTTTTGTCGCTTAATGCCTGTAAAACATGCATGAGCCACAAAATAATATAAAAAATCCCGCCATTAAGTTGACTTTTAGCGCCCATATCTCCAGAATGCCGCCGTTTGCCAGAAATTCGTCGGTAAGCAGATTTGCATTGATTTACGTCATCATTGTGAATTAATATGCAAATAAAGTGAGTGAATATTCTCTGGAGGGTGTTTTGATTAAGTCAGCGCTATTGGTTCTGGAAGACGGAACCCAGTTTCACGGTCGGGCCATAGGGGCAACAGGTTCGGCGGTTGGGGAAGTCGTTTTCAATACTTCAATGACCGGTTATCAAGAAATCCTCACTGATCCTTCCTATTCTCGTCAAATCGTTACTCTTACTTATCCCCATATTGGCAATGTCGGCACTAATGACGCCGATGAAGAATCTTCTCAGGTACATGCCCAAGGTCTGGTGATTCGCGACCTGCCGCTGATTGCCAGCAACTTCCGTAATACCGAAGACCTCTCTTCTTACCTGAAGCGCCATAACATAGTGGCGATTGCCGATATCGATACCCGTAAGCTGACGCGTTTACTGCGTGAGAAAGGTGCTCAGAATGGCTGCATTATTGCGGGTGACAACCCGGATGCGGCGCTGGCGTTAGAAAAAGCCCGTGCGTTCCCAGGTCTGAACGGCATGGATCTGGCAAAAGAAGTAACCACCGCAGAACCCTATAGCTGGACACAAGGGAGCTGGACACTGACCGGCGGCCTGCCAGAAGCGAAAAAAGAAGACGAGCTGCCGTTCCACGTCGTGGCTTATGATTTTGGTGCCAAGCGCAACATCCTGCGTATGCTGGTGGATAGAGGTTGTCGACTGACCATCGTTCCGGCACAAACTTCTGCGGAAGATGTGCTGAAAATGAATCCGGACGGCATCTTCCTCTCCAACGGTCCTGGCGACCCGGCCCCGTGCGATTACGCCATTACAGCCATCCAGAAATTCCTCGAAACCGATATTCCGGTATTCGGCATCTGTCTCGGTCATCAGCTGCTGGCGCTGGCGAGCGGTGCGAAGACCATCAAAATGAAATTTGGTCACCACGGCGGCAACCATCCGGTTAAAGATGTTGAGAAAAACGTGGTGATGATCACCGCCCAGAACCACGGTTTTGCGGTGGACGAAGCAACATTACCTGCAAACCTGCGTGTCACGCATAAATCCCTGTTCGACGGTACGTTACAGGGCATTCATCGCACCGATAAACCGGCGTTCAGCTTCCAGGGTCACCCGGAAGCCAGCCCTGGTCCACACGACGCCGCGCCGTTGTTCGACCACTTTATCGCGTTAATTGAGCAGTACCGTAAAACCGCTAAGTAATCAGGAGTAAAAGAGCCATGCCAAAACGTACAGATATAAAAAGTATCCTGATTCTGGGTGCGGGCCCGATTGTTATCGGTCAGGCGTGTGAGTTTGACTACTCTGGCGCGCAAGCGTGTAAAGCCCTGCGTGAAGAGGGTTACCGCGTCATTCTGGTGAACTCCAACCCGGCGACTATCATGACCGACCCGGAAATGGCTGATGCAACCTACATCGAGCCGATTCACTGGGAAGTGGTACGCAAGATTATTGAAAAAGAGCGCCCGGACGCGGTGCTGCCAACCATGGGGGGGCAGACGGCGCTGAACTGTGCGCTGGAGCTTGAGCGTCAGGGCGTGCTGGAAGAGTTCGGCGTCACCATGATTGGTGCCACTGCCGATGCGATTGATAAAGCCGAAGACCGCCGCCGTTTCGACGTAGCGATGAAGAAAATCGGTCTGGAAACTGCGCGTTCCGGTATCGCTCATTCAATGGAAGAAGCGCTGGCGGTTGCCGCTGAAGTTGGCTTCCCGTGCATTATTCGCCCATCCTTTACCATGGGTGGTAGCGGCGGCGGTATCGCTTATAACCGCGAAGAGTTTGAAGAAATTTGCGCCCGCGGTCTGGATCTCTCTCCGACTAAAGAGCTGCTGATTGATGAGTCGCTGATCGGCTGGAAAGAGTACGAGATGGAAGTGGTGCGTGATAAAAACGACAACTGCATCATCGTCTGCTCTATCGAAAACTTTGATGCGATGGGCATCCACACCGGTGACTCCATCACTGTCGCGCCAGCCCAAACGCTGACCGACAAAGAATATCAAATCATGCGTAACGCCTCGATGGCGGTACTGCGTGAAATCGGCGTTGAAACCGGTGGTTCCAACGTCCAATTTGCGGTGAACCCGAAAAACGGTCGCCTGATTGTTATCGAAATGAACCCACGCGTGTCTCGCTCCTCTGCGCTGGCGTCGAAAGCCACTGGTTTCCCGATTGCCAAAGTGGCGGCGAAACTGGCGGTGGGTTACACCCTCGACGAGCTGATGAACGACATCACCGGTGGCCGTACTCCGGCCTCCTTCGAGCCGTCCATCGACTACGTGGTGACTAAAATTCCTCGCTTCAACTTCGAGAAATTCGCCGGTGCTAACGACCGTCTGACCACTCAGATGAAATCGGTTGGCGAAGTGATGGCGATTGGTCGCACGCAGCAGGAATCCCTGCAAAAAGCGCTGCGCGGCCTGGAAGTGGGCGCAACTGGCTTCGACCCGAAAGTCAGTCTCGACGACCCGGAAGCGCTGACTAAAATCCGCCGCGAACTGAAAGATGCAGGCGCAGAGCGTATCTGGTACATCGCCGATGCTTTCCGTGCGGGCCTGTCTGTAGATGGCGTCTTTAACCTGACCAACATTGACCGCTGGTTCCTGGTACAAATTGAAGAACTGGTGCGTCTGGAAGAGAAAGTAGCGGAAGTGGGCTTCACTGGCCTGAACGCTGACTTCCTGCGCCAGCTGAAACGCAAAGGCTTTGCCGATGCGCGTCTGGCAAAACTCGCGGGCGTGCGTGAAGCAGAAATCCGTAAGCTGCGTGACCAGTATGACCTGCACCCGGTTTACAAGCGCGTGGATACCTGTGCGGCAGAGTTTGCTACCGACACCGCTTATATGTACTCCACTTATGAAGAAGAGTGCGAATCCAACCCATCTGACCGTGACAAAATCATGGTCCTCGGCGGCGGCCCGAACCGTATCGGTCAGGGTATCGAATTCGACTACTGTTGCGTACACGCCTCACTGGCGCTGCGCGAAGACGGTTACGAAACCATTATGGTTAACTGTAACCCGGAAACCGTCTCCACTGACTACGACACTTCCGATCGCCTCTACTTCGAGCCGGTAACTCTGGAAGATGTGCTGGAAATCGTGCGTATTGAGAAGCCGAAAGGTGTTATCGTTCAGTACGGCGGCCAGACCCCGCTGAAACTGGCGCGCGCACTGGAAGCCGCTGGCGTACCGGTTATCGGCACCAGCCCGGATGCTATCGACCGTGCGGAAGACCGTGAACGCTTCCAGCATGCAGTTGACCGTCTGAAACTGAAACAACCGGCGAACGCCACCGTTACCGCTATTGAAATGGCGGTAGAGAAGGCGAAAGAGATTGGCTACCCGCTGGTGGTACGTCCGTCTTACGTTCTCGGCGGTCGGGCGATGGAAATCGTCTATGACGAAGCTGACCTGCGTCGCTACTTCCAGACGGCGGTTAGCGTGTCTAACGATGCGCCAGTGTTGCTGGATCATTTCCTTGATGACGCAGTAGAAGTTGACGTGGATGCCATCTGCGACGGCGAAATGGTGCTGATTGGCGGCATCATGGAGCACATCGAGCAGGCGGGCGTGCACTCCGGTGACTCCGCATGTTCTCTGCCAGCCTACACCTTAAGTCAGGAAATTCAGGATGTGATGCGCCAGCAGGTGCAGAAACTGGCCTTCGAATTGCAGGTGCGCGGCCTGATGAACGTGCAGTTTGCGGTTAAAAACAACGAAGTCTACCTGATTGAAGTTAACCCGCGTGCGGCGCGTACCGTTCCGTTCGTCTCCAAAGCCACCGGCGTACCGCTGGCGAAAGTGGCGGCGCGCGTGATGGCAGGCAAAACGCTGGCCGAGCAGGGCGTAACCAAAGAAGTTATCCCTCCGTACTACTCGGTGAAAGAAGTGGTGCTGCCGTTCAATAAATTCCCCGGCGTTGACCCGCTGTTAGGGCCAGAAATGCGCTCTACCGGGGAAGTCATGGGCGTGGGCCGCACCTTCGCTGAAGCGTTCGCCAAAGCGCAGCTGGGCAGCAACTCCACCATGAAGAAACACGGTCGTGCGCTGCTTTCCGTGCGCGAAGGCGACAAAGAACGCGTGGTGGACCTGGCGGCAAAACTGCTGAAACAGGGCTTCGAGCTGGATGCGACCCACGGCACGGCGATTGTGCTGGGCGAAGCGGGTATCAATCCGCGTCTGGTAAACAAGGTGCATGAAGGCCGTCCGCACATTCAGGACCGCATCAAGAATGGCGAATATACCTACATCATCAACACCACCTCAGGTCGTCGCGCGATTGAAGACTCCCGCGTGATTCGTCGCAGTGCGCTGCAATATAAAGTGCATTATGACACCACCCTGAACGGTGGTTTCGCTACTGCGATGGCGCTGAATGCTGATGCGACCGAAAAAGTAATTTCGGTGCAGGAAATGCACGCGCAGATCAAATAATAGCGTGTCATGGCGGATATTTTTCATCCGCTAATTTGATCGAATAACTAATACGGTTCTCTGATGAGGACCGTTTTTTTTGCCCATTAAGTAAATCTTTTGGGGAATCGATATTTTTGATGACATAAGCAGGATTTAGCTCACACTTATCGACGGTGAAGTTGCATACTATCGATATATCCACAATTTTAATATGGCCTTGTTTAATTGCTTCAAAACGAGTCATAGCCAGACTTTTAATTTGTGAAACTGGAGTTCGTATGTGTGAAGGATATGTTGAAAAACCACTCTACTTGTTAATCGCCGAATGGATGATGGCTGAAAATCGGTGGGTGATAGCAAGAGAGATCTCTATTCATTTCGATATTGAACACAGCAAGGCGGTTAATACCCTGACTTATATTCTGTCGGAAGTCACAGAAATAAGCTGCGAAGTTAAGATGATCCCTAATAAGCTGGAAGGGCGGGGATGCCAGTGTCAGCGACTGGTTAAAGTGGTCGATATCGATGAGCAAATTTACGCGCGCCTGCGCAATAACAGTCGGGAAAAATTAGTCGGCGTAAGAAAGACGCCGCGTATTCCTGCCGTTCCGCTCACGGAACTTAACCGCGAGCAGAAGTGGCAGATGATGTTGTCAAAGAGTATGCGTCGTTAATGTCGTTTCGTTGATACCGTGCGACCTGGTCGCCGGATGCGATGCTGGCGCATCTTATACGGCCTACGGTTCCTTTCCAGCCAGGTCGGATAAGGCGTTTACGCCGCATCCGGAAAGATCACCGTTTCGGCGTCACATCCGTCGTCCCCTGCAAACGGGGGCGATTTTCCTCCATTTGCCTCAGTGGCTGCGTTTCATGCAACGATGCATGACAGCGCCCGACAAGATCCTGATACTCTTTGGTATTCAACCGTTTCCAGTGTAACTCGTCGTCACTCACGCTGCGTACAGCGCGGGCTGGCGTACCCATCAACAACTGGCGTTTCTCGCCGCGAAAGCCCGCTTTGATAAAGCTCATAGCGGCAACAATGCTCTCTTCGCCAATGACCGCGCCATCCATAATCACGCTGTTCATCCCGACCAGTGCATCGCGACCAATCACACAACCATGCAGGATCGCTCCGTGCCCGATATGACCGTTTTCCCCAACGATGGTGTCAGTGTTGCAGTAGCCATGCATAATGCAGCCATCCTGAATATTGGCTCCCGCTTGCACGATCAACCGCCCGTAGTCACCACGCAGTGAGGCGAGTGGGCCGATGTAGACACCGGCTCCCACAATCACATCGCCAATCAAGACGGCACTGGGATGGACAAACGCCGTCGGGTGAACCACCGGAATTAACCCCTCAAAGGCGTAATAGCTCACGGTTGTTAACGTCCTTTCCACACCGGATCGCGCTTCTCGGCAAACGCCAGCGGCCCTTCAATGGCATCTTCCGAATGCAGAACCGACGGATAGTGTTTCAACACGCCGCTGCGAATATAGCGATACGCTTCTTCCACCGGCATTTCGCTGGTGGTGCGGTAGATCTCTTTCAGCGCCGCAATCGCCAGCGGGGCGCTGTTAACCAGCTGCTGCGCCAGTTCGCGGGCGTTATCCATCAGTTCCGCCTGGTTAACCACGCGGTTGACTATCCCCCAACGCAGCGCCTCTTCTGCGCCCATTCGTCTGCCGGTCATCACCATTTCATTGACGATGGCAGGCGGCAGGATCTTCGGCAGACGCAGCACGCCGCCGCTGTCAGGAACGATGCCCAGTTTGGCTTCCGGCAGGGCGAAGCTGGCATTATCGGCACAAACAATAAAATCTGCCGCCAGCGCCAGTTCAAAGCCGCCGCCAAAGGCATAGCCGTTCACAGCTGCGATAACCGGTTTGTCGAGATTGAAAATTTCGGTTAATCCCGCAAATCCACCCGGGCCAAAGTCAGCATCCGGTGCTTCGCCTTCTGCTGCCGCTTTTAAATCCCAGCCCGCGGAAAAGAACTTCTCTCCGGCACCGGTAATAATGGCGACACGTAATTGCGGATCGTCACGGAAATTTAGAAATACTTCGCCCATTTCAAAGCTGGTTTTTGCATCAATAGCATTCGCTTTTGGACGATCAAGGGTAATTTCCAGAATTGATCCATTGCGGGTCAGATGTAATGATTCACTCATTCCTTTTCTCCATTTTTGCTTTTTCAGGGACGACAACATCCCTGCAAAAAATGCATATTGTTTTAGAGTGTGATTATTAGCTGGTAGGGTAGTTCCCTGCCGTTTCATTTATTTCAGATTCTTTCTAATTATTTTCCCCGAGCAATTACGTGGCAGATCTTTTCTGATCTCCAGATAAGAGGGCACTTTAAATTTCGCCATATTTTGTTCGCAGAAGCGGAAAAATTCCTCTTCGCTCAATGTTTCACCTTCATTCAGCACCACAAATGCTTTGATGGCTTCATCGCGAATCGAATCTTTAATACCCACAACCACGATGTCCTGAATTTTCGGGTGCGCGGCGATAATATTTTCCAGCTCCACGCAGGAGACATTCTCGCCACCGCGTTTGATCATATTGCAGCGGCGATCGACGAAATAAAAAAAGCCCTCTTCGTCGCGGTATCCGGTATCGCCGGTATGTAGCCAGCCATCGGCTTCCAGCACTTTCGCAGTGGCTTTCGGGTTGAGAAAATACTCTTTGAAGATGGTTTTCCCTGGTACGCCTTTAATACAGATTTCACCGAGCTCACCAGCCGGGAGGGGACGATTGTGATCGTCGCGGATCTCCGCTTCGTAGCAAAAGCCCGCCCGACCAATCGACGGCCAGCGCCGTTTATCGCCAGGGCGATCGCCGATAATGCCCACAATGGTTTCCGTCATCCCATATGACGTCAGCAAGCGAACGCTGAAGCATTCACAAAACGCGTCTTTTTCCTGCTCCGACAGGTTGAGATAAAACATCACTTCCCGCAGGCAGTGTTGCCGATCGTTCGCTGAAGGCGGCTGCACCATCAACGTACGAATCATCATCGGAATACATTCGGTAATGGTGGCGCGGTACTTCTGCACCTGTCCCCAGAAGGCGCGGGCGCTGTATTTCTCGACCAGCACAAAGGTGGCCCCGGCAGAAAACGCCGCCATCGCCGCAGTACACTGGCAGTCAATATGAAACGCAGGCATTACCGTCAGGTAGACGTCATCGTCACGCAGTGCACACTGCCAGGCGGAGTAATATCCAGCGAAGCGCAGGTTGTAATGGGTAATCACCACCCCTTTCGATCGGGAGGTAGTGCCGGAGGTGAAGAGAATTTCCGCCGTATCGTCAGTCGATAGCGGCGGTGCATAGCACAAGGTGGCAGGTTGTTGATTTTTCAGTTGAGTAAACGAACTCACGCCATCATCAGCGGGAAGTGCCATATCTGTCAGGCAAATGTGCCGCAACTGAGAGGCATCTTCCTGCTGAATCTGTTGATACATAGGATAAAATTGCGCACTGGTCACCAGCAGGCACGCCTGGCTATTTTGCAGGATCCACGTGCTTTCTTCGCGCAACAGGCGGGCGTTAATCGGCACCATAATCGCGCCAATTTTTGCCAACCCGAACCAGCAAAAGATAAATTCCGGGCAGTTGTCGAGATGTAGAGCAACCTTGTCGCCTTTGCGAATCCCCAGCGTATAAAACAGGTTTGCCGTGCGGTTAATCTCCTGATTTAACTCAAGATAACTATACCGGTTAACGACTCCGCCGCTGGATTCACAAATTAGCGCCGTTTTATGACCGTAAACGTCCGCCAGATCGTCCCACATTTAACGTAGATGTTGTCCGCCAATGATATCCATTGCACCTCTATCCATTGTTGTTCGTTTGTTATTGAGCGGGCGCTAGTCAGGCAAGCTGACTGACGCCACGCGTTTAGTCCTCAACTTTGGCCAGACCTTTGCTGACCAACTCCTGAATGTCGTTTTCGCTGTAGCCGATATTTTTCAAAATGGCAGCCGTGTCCATGCCATGTGAGGGCATTCCGCGCCAGATTTGTCCAGGGTTATTTTTGAATTTCGGCATGATATTCGGCCCTTTGCAGGTGCGACCATCCATCGTTTGCCACTGAGTGATTGATTCGCGAGCCACATACTGTGGATTGCTTTCCAGTTCCGGTACGGTAAGTACTTTGGCACAGGCGATATTCAGTTCGGCAAAGCGTTCTTTAACTTCTGCGATGGTATGTGCCGCCAGCCAGGCATCGAGTTTCTCTTCAACCAGTGGTCCGTAAGGGCATTCGATACGGTGGATAAGCTGAGTGCCTTCCGGGATTTCCGGCGTACCGAGTAGATGTGCGAGGCCAATATCTTTAAAGCACTCTTCAATTTGGGTAATGCCCACCAGTTCCATCACGATGTAGCCGTCGGCGCATTTATACAGACCGCAACCGGCGTAGTAGGGATCTTTACCTTTGGTCATGCGCGGGCACATTTCGCCGCCGTTGAAGTAATCCATCATGAAGTACTGGCCCATACGCAGCATCACTTCATACATGGCGATGTCGATACTTTCGCCTTTACCGGTTTCACGCACTTTATGCAGTGCTGCCAGCGCCGCCGTGGTGGCGGTCAGGCCAGAAAAGTAATCGGCGGTATACGGGAAGGCAGGCATTGGCTGGTCAACATCACCGTTCTGAATCAGGTAACCACTGAAGGCCTGGGCGATGGTGTTATAGGCCGGAAGATTGGTGTACTCCTCGGTGCCGTACTGACCAAAACCGGACAGGTGAGCGATAACCAGTTTCGGGTTGTGCTGCCACAGGACTTCATCGGTAATGCCACGACGGGCAAATGCCGGACCTTTACTGGCTTCGATGAAGATATCGGTGGTTTCCATTAATTTCAGAAACGCTTCGCGGCCTTCATCTTTGAAGATATTTAACGACAGCGCGTGCAAATTGCGGCGGGAGAGCTGCGGGTAGTTAGGTTGAACGCGAATGGTGTCGGCCCAGGCGACGTTCTCGATCCAAATAACTTCCGCGCCCCATTCTGCGAACATTTGCCCGGCGAACGGCCCGGCGATTTCGATACCGGAGAAGACAACGCGCAATCCGGCCAGCGGCCCGAATTTCGGCATGGGTAGATGATCCATTATTAGCTCCTGAAAAATTTATGTAGCGCATGACTGCCGGATGCGGCGTAAACGCCTTATCCGGCCGACCGTAGGCCTGATAAGACGCGTCAGCGTCGCATCAGGCAGCGCACGGACTTAGCGGTATTGCTTCAGCACCGCGCGACCCAGCGTCAGGATCTGCATTTCGTCAGATCCCCCGGAGACGCGGTCTACACGCAGATCACGCCAGAAGCGGCTGATGCGGTGGTTGCCCGCAATCCCGACACCGCCCAGCACCTGCATTGCGCTATCCACCACTTCAAATGCTGCATTGGCGCAGAAGTATTTGCACATCGCTGCATCGCCAGAGGTGATGGTGCCGTTGTCTGCTTTCCACGCTGCTTCATACAGCATGTTTTTCATGGAGTTTAATTTGATCGCCATGTGGGCGAATTTTTCCTGAATCAACTGGAAACGACCAATAGCCTCGCCAAACTGCACGCGCTGGTTGGCGTAGCGCGCCGCATCTTCAAAGGCGCACATCGCCGTACCGTAGTTGGTCAGGGCTACCAGGAAACGTTCATGGTCGAACTCTTCTTTGACGCGGTTAAAGCCGTTACCTTCCCGACCGAACATGTCTTTCTCGTCCAGTTCCACATCGTCAAAGGTGATTTCACAGCAGCTATCCATACGCAGACCGAGCTTCTCAAGTTTGGTCACTTTGATGCCCGGTTTGCTCATATCAACAAACCATTCGGTGTAGACAGGTTTGTCCGGAGAAGCCCCGTCGCGCGCCATCACCACGATGTACGGGGTGTAGGCGCTACTGGTAATAAAACACTTACTACCATTAAGATAAATCTTACCATTTCTACGGGTATAAGTCGTTTTCAGGCTACCCACGTCGGAGCCCGCGCCCGGTTCGGTAATCGCTGAGTTCCACATCTGCTTACCGGTGCCGCGGAAAGCCATAATCTTGTCGATCTGCTCTTGTGTGCCTTCGCGCAGGAAGGTATTGAACCCGCCCGGCAACTGGTACAGTACATAGGTTGGTGCCCCCAGACGTCCCAGCTCCATCCACACGGCGGCGAGAGTAACAAACCCCGCGTCCAGACCACCGTGCTCTTCAGGGATCAGCAGACTGTCGATACCCATATCCGCCAGTGCTTTGACAAAACGTTCCGGGTAGACGCTGTCACGGTCGCACTCGGCAAAATAGGCCTCCCAGTTTTCGCTGGCCATCAGTTCGCGGATACCGGCGACAAACAGTTCCTGCTCATCATTTAAATTAAAATCCATCTTTCAACCTCTTGATATTTTGGGGGTTAATTAATCTTTCCAGTTCTGTTTCGCGTCTTTAATAAAGGAGAGCGTCACCATAATGTTGACGAAGAACAGCGGGCATCCTCCGGCGATAATGGCGGTTTGAATCGGTTTCAGGCCGCCGAGCGCCAGCAGAACAATACCGATAATGCCAACCAGAATTGACCAGCCGATACGCACCAGCAGCGGTGGTTCTTCACCATCGCGTACTTCGCGGCAAGTGGACATCGCCAGGGTATAAGAGCAGGCGTTAACCAGCGTAACGGTGGCAATAAAGCAGAGGATGAAGAAGCCCCACATGGTGGCGGTGCTGAGTGGCAGAGCGGCCCAGGTTTCAATGATGGCGCGCGCCACACCGTACTGTTCGATCAGATTTGGAATGTTGATGATGTTTTTATCTATCAACAGCAGAGTGTTACTACCGAGTACAGTCCACAGGATCCAGGTTGACGCTGTCAGCCCCAGCACCATGCCGAAGCACAGTTCACGCACAGTACGACCACGGGAGATGCGGGCGAGGAAGATACTCATCTGGATAGCATAAATCACCCACCATGCCCAGTAGAACACGGTCCAGCCCTGCGGGAAGCCGCCTTTAGCGATGGGATCGGTATAGAACAACATGCGCGGCAGATACATCAGCAACATCCCCACCGAATCGGTGAAGTAGTTCATGATGAAGCTGGCACCGCTGACAATGAACACCCAACCCAGCATCAGGAAGCTCAGGTAACTACGCACGTCACTGGCGATACGTACCCCTTTTTGCAGACCGCAAGCGACGCAAATGGCGTTGAGGATAATCCAGCAGGTAATGATGATAGCGTCCAGTTGCAGGGTATGCGGAATGCCAAACAACCATTGCATACACTCGGTCACCAGCGGCGTGGCAAGGCCCAGACTGGTACCCATCGCGAAGATCAAGGCGACGAGATAGAAGTTGTCGACGATAGTGCCGAACAACCCTTTGGCGTGTTTTTCACCTACCAGCGGCACCAGTGTCGAGCTGGGGCGAATCACTTCCATTTTGCGGACAAAGAAGAAGTAAGCGAAGGCGACTGAAAGGAAGCTGTAAGTGGCCCACGGCAGAGGTCCCCAGTGGAACAAGCTGTAAGCCAGCCCCAACTCTTTCGCCCCTGTCGAGTTCGGTTCTAAGCCAAACGGCGGGGTGGAGATGTAGTAGTAGATCTCAATCGATCCCCAGAACAGTACGGCAGCAGACGTACAGGAGGCGAACATCATAAAGATCCAACTGGCGGTGCTAAATTCTGGCGGTTCGTTACCTAAACGCTTTTTGGCATACGGGCCAAACACCAGCCAGAACCAACCGAAAAGCATCACCACCATATACCATTCAAATGCCCATCCCCATACATTGGTGACGTAACTGAATACAGCATTAATAACGACATTCGCTGCATCCAGATCTCTGACTGTAAGCCAACAAAGTATGCCGACGATTATTAACGGCGGAAAGAAAACCTTCGGTTCTATTCCCGTTTTTCTCTTTTCATTCTTCATGAGTTAATTCCACTGTGAAAACGAATATTTATTTTGCGTTCCCGTTTGTTTTATTTTTGTTAACATTTAATATAATTATTATTAACCTCGTGGACGCGTTAATGGCTAACTCATAATGGGTATTCAATAAGCTGTATTCTGTGATTGGTATCACATTT
>OOAY01000461.1_pt1 | contig 23193 bp, 14 predicted proteins | sample 1670961 | NCBI WGS metagenome assembly OOAY01 (sample SAMN06348108, study PRJEB24527) | human gut metagenome | biome: human gut; feature: ankylosing spondylitis patient; material: feces | host: Homo sapiens | place: China | collected 2015-10
GATCTCTGCTCGATACCGTCATCCGCCACCGCAGATAGCGTTTCCTGCACTTTGCCTTTCAGCGCATCTTTCAGATCTTGTAGCGAGCGCCCTTCTTTTAGCTTCTTGTTTTTGTCATCCACCACGCGGAAGGTAATTTTCAGGTGATCGGGCACCTGATCCCAGTGCCAGTCTTCGCGGTCAACGGTAACGCCGGTCATCCGCCGTAACTCGCGCTCAAGGCTGTCGAGCAACGGTAACTCCAGCGGTTTGACGCGGCCTAAAAACGCTTCGGCATAGTTTGGCGCGGGTACAAAATTACGGCGTACCGGTTTCGGCAACGATTTAATCAGAGCAATCACCAGTTCGCGGCGCAGACCGGGGATCTGCCATTCAAACCCGCTTTCCTCAACCTGGTTAAGTAACGGCAGCGGAATATGTACGGTCACACCGTCAGCATCCGCGCCGGGCTCAAACTGATAGCTCAAACGCAGCTTGAGATTGCCCTGATGCCAGAAGTTCGGGTAATCCAGCTTGCTGATTTTTTCTGCGCCCTCTTTGATCAACATGCTTTTTTCAAAGTTGAGCAAATCAGGCGTTTCGCGGCTGACTTTTTTCCACCAGCTGTCGAAGTGGCGAGCGGAGATTACATCGTGGCTGATGCGCTGGTCGTAGAACTCAAACAACGTTTCGTCATCAACCAGAATATCGCGGCGACGTGATTTGTGTTCCAGCTCTTCTACTTCCGCCCGTAGTTTCAGGTTTTCACGGAAGAATGCGTGACGCGTCTGCCAGTCACCTTCCACCAGCGCGTGGCGAATAAAGAGTTCACGACATAACGCCGGATCGATCTGGCTGTAGTTGACCTTGCGCGCGGCAACAATCGGCAAACCATAAACAGTGACTTTTTCCGTTGCCATCACCGCGCCCTGCGCCCGTTCCCAGTGCGGTTCGCTGTAGGTGCGTTTAATCAAATGCTGAGCAACTGGCTCCACCCATTCCGGGTCGATACGCGCAGCAATGCGCCCCCACAGGCGGCTGGTTTCTACCAGTTCCGCCACCATTACCCATTTAGGCGGTTTTTTGAATAAACCAGAACCGGGGAAGATGGAGAAACGCGCGTTACGTGCGCCGGTATATTCTTGTTTATCGGCATCTTTCATGCCGATATGGGAAAGTAAACCGGTCAGCAACGCAATGTGAATTTCGCGATACTCCGCCGGTTCGCTGTTAACCGGAATGCCAAGTTCTTTCACCACCTGACGCAACTGGGTGTAGATATCCTGCCATTCGCGCACGCGCAGATAGTTGAGATAATCGGTACGACACAGGCGACGGAAGGCGTTGGAAGAAAGCGCCTTTTGCTGCTCGCCAAGATAATTCCACAGATTCACAAACGCGAGAAAGTCAGACTCTTTGTCGTGGAAGCGACGATGTTTTTCGTCCGATGCCTGCTGTTTGTCCATCGGACGTTCGCGCGGATCCTGAATGGAGAGCGCGGACGTGATAATCATCGCCTCACGCACGCAGCCATGTTTTTGCGCTTCCAGCACCATACGCGCCAGACGTGGGTCGACAGGCAACTGCGAGAGCTGGCGACCGAGCGGCGTCAGTTTATAGGCGCTGGCCTGTTCATCAGTGGTGATCGCGCCCAGCTCTTCGAGCAGACGCACGCCATCCTGGATATTGCGTTTATCCGGTGCTTCGACAAACGGGAACGCAGCGATATCGCCCAGCCCCAGCGCGGTCATCTGCAAAATAACCGAGGCCAGGTTGGTACGCAGAATCTCCGGATCGGTAAACTCCGGGCGCGAGAGGAAATCGTCTTCGGAATAGAGACGAATACAGATCCCTTCGGACACACGACCACAGCGGCCTTTACGCTGATTGGCAGACGCCTGGGAAATCGGCTCAATCGGCAAACGCTGCACTTTGGTGCGATAGCTGTAGCGGCTGATACGCGCTGTACCGGGGTCGATAACGTATTTAATCCCCGGTACGGTCAGCGACGTTTCCGCGACGTTGGTCGCCAGCACAATGCGCCGTCCGCTGTGCGACTGGAATACCCTATTTTGTTCGCTGTTCGAAAGCCGCGCATAAAGCGGCAAGATTTCGGTATGGCGTAAGTTCAGCTTGTTCAGCGCATCGGCGGTATCGCGGATTTCCCGCTCGCCGCTCATAAAGATCAGAATGTCGCCATGGCTTTCCTGACTCAGTTCGTCTACGGCGTCAAAAATCGCCTGCAACTGATCGCGCTCGGTGTCATCGGCTTCTTCAACAATCGGGCGATAGCGCACTTCCACCGGATAGGTCCGACCGGAGACTTCAATAATCGGCGCATTATTAAAGTGGCGCGAAAAGCGTTCCGGGTCGATAGTCGCGGAAGTGATAATGATTTTTAGGTCAGGACGCCGCGGCAGCAACTCTTTCAAATAGCCGAGCAAAAAATCGATATTCAGGCTGCGTTCGTGCGCTTCGTCAATAATGATAGTGTCGTACTGCATCAGCAGGCGGTCTTGCTGGATCTCCGCCAGCAGGATACCGTCGGTCATCAGCTTGACCATCGTGTTATCACTTACGTGATCGCTGAAACGCACTTTGTAACCGATGCAACCGCCCGGCTCCGTTTTCAGCTCTTCCGCAATACGGTTCGCCACTGTTCTTGCCGCCAGACGACGCGGCTGGGTATGGCCGATCAGTCCTTTAATCCCGCGCCCCAGCTCCATACAGATTTTCGGTAACTGAGTCGTTTTACCAGAACCCGTTTCCCCGGCGACGATCACCACCTGGTGATCACGAATCGCTTCGAGAATGTCCTGTTTTTTCTGACTAACCGGTAAATTGTCAGGATAAGTAATTTCCGGTCGTGCCGCTTCACGCAGCAGGACTTTCCCTGCCGCCTGGTCAATCTCTTTCGCCATCTCCTGGAAAATGGCCTGTTGTGCATCAGGATTTTTAACCTTCTTCACGCCGTGCAGACGGCGAGAAAAACGCAGTCTGTCACGCAGCATCAGCGAATCCAGCCGCTGCTGCAAGGCCGTAAAGGTCAATTTTTGTTGTTCTGTCATAACGTTAGTGGGCAGTAGTCTGCCTGATTAATTTTCTTTTAAATGATAGATATAGAGTACCACATCGCGGCTTTCTATGCGTTGTTCAATAAATTCGAACATAGGCTTCGATTTATTGCGCTATCTCTGTGGCAGGATTGTGAATAAAGTGTCAACAAGCAACGGGGCATCGCCCATTCAAACATCTATAAGGAAACACCATGAGCAAGGTATTAGTTCTTAAATCCAGCATCCTGGCAGGGTACTCTCAGTCTAATCAGTTGTCCGATTATTTTGTTGAACAATGGCGCGAAAAGCACTCCGCTGATGAAATCACCGTTCGCGACCTGGCTGCAAATCCGATTCCGGTACTGGATGGCGAACTGGTCGGCGCTCTGCGTCCGAGCGATGCGCCGCTGACTCCGCGTCAGCAGGAAGCTCTGGCACTTTCCGATGAGTTGATTGCCGAGCTGAAAGCCCACGACGTTATCGTTATTGCGGCACCGATGTATAACTTCAACATCTCGACTCAGTTGAAAAACTATTTTGACCTGGTTGCCCGCGCAGGCGTTACTTTCCGCTATACCGAGAACGGTCCGGAAGGTCTGGTAACGGGTAAAAAAGCCATCGTTATTACCAGCCGCGGCGGGATCCACAAAGATGGACCAACGGACCTGGTGACGCCGTATCTGTCCACGTTCCTCGGCTTTATCGGCATTACCGATGTGAAATTTGTCTTCGCCGAAGGGATCGCATACGGTCCGGAAATGGCAGCGAAAGCACAGTCTGACGCAAAAGCAGCCATCGACAGCATTGTTTCTGCATAACCGGACACGGTCTTGATGTGGACTGTAGATATTCAGTCCACATCTCAATCCACTTACCTGTTTTCCCATAATCTCAGCATCGCTTTGTGCTCGTCTGTCAGCACAATCTGCGGGCGTCTGGCTCGAATATAGCTAATCGCTTCATTAACGGTTTTACAGTGTCCGTAACATAACAACCATGCCGCCACCACCAGCGCACTGCGCGATAATCCCAATGCACAATGGACCAGAACGCTGCCTTGCTCTTCGCGTAATGTTTCCAGCATCGCCACGGCCTGTCGGAGCTCCCCCTCTTCCGGAACCACCAGATCCAGCATCGGTACACAAAAATAGAGTCGATCTTTTGTGGCTCGTCCGCGAGGGAATTCAAAGGTGACGTCCAGAACCGCATTCTGTGCCGGAATATGTCGTGGAAACGCCCCTAAATAAACACCAGCAGTCATTTTGCTCACCGGCTCCAGGCGACGACAAAACCAACGCATAGACAGCCACATCCCGATGCGGCAGGGCAATGTCAGCCAGTAAACGGCGGGCGGTAGTTTCCCCTGACTATCTTTCCCTGTTGTTATCGCGCCAAGCCCACCGTACCCACGGCCAATTATGAGTAGCGATAATACTGGCCAACATAACCAGACTGACCACCATAACTGAATCATCATCATTAGCTCCATCAATACAATGCACGAGCCCGCGCCTACGACATAGGGCAGTGCTATTTTGATTCGACGTTGATCAGGTTTCTGATAATTCCAACGACGGTCGACGGGCACCATCCAGTCAATCAACATACCTACCGCCAGCCCTGTGATGACATCAATAAAATGATGCTGCCAGGTCGTCAGCGTCGAAATGGCGATGAGTAAAAACCATCCGCCGCAGACTTTACGCCACCTCTCAGCCAGATGCTGACGAAAGTGACGCCAAAGTAGCCAGCAGAGAATAATATGCAGCGAAGGAGACTGGTTATAAGGCAGATCAAACAGTTCAAGTTGCGAAAATAGCCATCCCGTCACCCCACTCACTTCAGGACGGATAAAACTAAACTTCAGCGGATAGAGCAAAAAACCGCAGCAGGCCATTACCGTTGCCAGAATAAGCCGGTGGACAAGTCGGCGCTGTTCGAATGTCGTGCTACAAACGAACAGCGAAAATCCATATAAAAGATCCAGACTCCAGTAAGGAACAATAGTCCAGGGAAGAAAAGGGATCGCCGTTTCCCAACCGAATACCTGACTGGGGATATCATGGCTGTTAAGGTCCTGAACCGCGGTGAACTGATTAAGAGATCCATAGGTGAAGAAGAAAAACGGGGCCAGCAACAATAACCAGCCAGCGCCTTGTAGCAATACGTTCCGACGTTCAGTTATCACGACGCACCGCCATCGAAACCGTAAAAATACCCCACTCATCAATCCGTTGTGTGCATTTATCAAATCCGGCATCACGCACGAGTGAATCCATCTCCCCTTGCGAACGCACGCGCATTACCCACGGTTTACCATCTTTATGACTGGTTAACACCCCGGCAATCATCTCCAGTTGAGGGTGCCACGGCTGCCCGGTGTAGATGAGAATGCCGCCCGGTTCGATGGCATTGGCAAGACCTGCGAGTGAGTTTTTTACCTGCTCATTTTCGGGAAAAAGCTCATACAGGCCAGAGACAATCGCCAGCGTAGGCCGCGGAGTTAACGCGCTGAGTTCCTCCGGGTTAAACGCATCGCCCTGTTCAAAACGCACCCGCCCAGACATTCCCCGTTGAGCAATCATCTCTTGCCCCTGTGCAACATTTAACTCGCTGTAATCACGTAACAAAATATCGCTTACGGCAGGCTCGTTTGCCAGCGCATCCAGTACATAGCGCCCATGCCCTGCGGCAATGTCAACCACGCGGACGGCTAAACCTTTGGCGTGGAGATCGGCAACGGCTTGTTTAATCAGTATTTGTAAATGGGTTTTGCGCTGGCGAATACCGCGCCAGCCAACACTGTTCAGGTAGATTTTGTCGACTAAACGCCCGAATGCGTTACTACCTTGCGGTTGATTTTGATAGACATAATCCAGCGAACTGCCTGAATCAAAGCCGGTGCTCATTCCGAGATGCAGGCCCGAAGAGTGCGTCCCGAACAATTTCATCGCCTTTCGCATAAAGCGATACGCTAAATCAACCGGCGATAATGGCACGGGTCCACCAGAAAGTAGCCGCCATCGATCCGCTGATGGTCCTGTGCAGTCTTCATGCTGATAATCAAATTTTTGCGATTTGTTAGCATATAAACGACTAATAAAGCTTTGCATTTTTTCAAATGCCAGCGCCCTGTTCTCTTCACCCAACGTGTCGTGATAAAAGCCTGGCAGCAGATGCAGCTCTTTCAGAGGGCTACGTAATCTCTGATAAAAATCAATCTGCGGTTGGCGATGCACCACATAGTCATCGCCTGATATCAGAAGTTGCGTGGGGAGCGTAATCGCCGCCGCATCTCTAATAATACGTTCAGACGTTTTGTAGAGATCGAGCAAGATATTAACGGCAATCGCCCGTGTGATCAGCGGATCATTATTGAAACTCGCCCCCCGTTGCCGATCGTGGGTCAAATAGCGTCCTTTCACATAGGAATTAATAAAAAACAGACCACGCAGACGATGCCATAACGCCAGCGCAGGACGTGCCAGCGGCACATACAATTTAACCTTAAAGGCCGGAGAAGCCAGCACCAGCCCGCGAATTGCAGGTGCATAATCATGAATCCATGTGGCAACCAGCACTGCGCCGACGCTTTGCGCGATCACTACCACCTCTTCCAGTCCAACCTGGCTGTCGCTGGCAGCAAAACGGACAAATTCATCGACATCCCGCACTGAACGCGCAAGAGATGGGCTATAACCACGCGGCCCCGAACTTTTTCCATGCCCTCGGGCATCCCAGGCATATCTGGCATCGCCAGTTCATCAACGAGATGTTGTAGACGACCAGAATGTTCATGCCCGCGATGAAATAAGACGATGACCTTTTTCGCCCCGGGCTGTAAAGCGGGCCAGTGCCGATAAAACAACGCTGTATTATCACTGGTGGTAAAAAAATGTTCCCCAGGGATGCGTGAATTTTCCATTTTCTCTATTTTCCTTCAGTAACAGCAGTAGCGTATAAAATAAAAAAATACCGGAGCGGTGAAAATTAATGAGTCAATCCTGTCAAGGAGTCCGCCATGTCCTGGCAATAGTTTTCCGCTATCTTTAACACCAATATCTCGTTTGATGGCTGACATCACGACATCGCCGCAAAAACCACTAATACCAATTAACAAACCCGCTAATAATGCCTGTAATGTATTTAGCGGTGTCAGTAACGGTCCGATAATCAGTGACGCAATCATGATGGTGATGACGCCGCCCATCAGACCTTCCAATGTTTTTCCCGGGCTGACTTTAGGGACCACTTTTCTTCTGCCGCAGGATTTTCCCCATAAATACTGTGCAATATCGTTTGACTCGGTTAATGCCAAAAGAAATAACACCAGTAACGCCCCGCCCTGGATATTTGTGGTTGGCAACATTAATAACCAGGCGGCATGACTCAAGGCGAAAACGGTCATTATCCAGCCCCAAAAAATGGCGCTCACGGTATGCAGAAAACCAGAGGGGTCACCCACTAAAACTTGCCCGGTGGCTAATATCAGAAACCCAGCCAAAGGTATAAATAACAGAAACAGCTCAAAGCAATTAAAACCGATAAGCAAATAGTTAAGAGGAATACCCCAATATAACCAACGCGGAAAATGTACAGATATAAGCGTACAATATTCTTTCAATGCCAGAAAACTTATCAGCGCAAAAAACGTCAACGTCATCCAGCGTGGACCTGAAATCACCATTGAAAAACAAATGACGATGCCCCACCAGGTACGAATACGTAATGTAACCTCACCCCCTTTTCTCTCCGGTAACCGCCATAGCAGAAAACGGTTTATCAGCGTTGCTAAAATTAACAACGCGAAAAGTGTTGCCAGAGATTTTTCCAGCATTATATTTCAGCGCTCATAAGAAGCACACTCCGACAACGATTAATCGCAGTCCAGAGAAGCAGAATTGAAGCAATGCTCCATAAAAGATTATTCCACTGCATCCACTGTGGATAAATGGCAACGGCCAGACCCCACAGACCAAATATTAACGCGCGATCGCTTTTGCCAAATGGACCGGCATAACTGCGAACACCGTTAATCGTCTGCGCGAGTAAACCGCAAAACTCGGTCAATATGGTGCAAAATAACATGAGTATCACGAGTGATGCGTTACTTTCCGGTAAAAATAAAAATGGTAAATAGAGCGCAATATCGGAAATAACATCGCCAGTCTCATTCAAAATCGCCCCCAGACGTGTTTGCTGGTTGCACTCACGCGCCAACATGCCATCCAGCGCATTGAGCGCCATACGGATAAAAAGCACGATGGGCAATAGCAAAAAGAGGATGGGTTGTGCCGCCAACATCAACAGCAATCCGGTAAGAAGAGAAAGCGCCAGTGCAGCAAGAGTGATGTGATTCGCTGTAACGTGGTGCTTATAAAGCCAAAACATCGTCGGCCTTAACAGCGACTGAAAGAGCGGTTTTATCTGGTAGAGCGTCATTATCAATCCTTGATAATTCGGTTTGCGCTATGGTGCATCAATTCCCCTGACGGAGATATCGCAACACGCCGTTTCATTAAAAATTCAGAATATATCAAGGTATTGGGGACTCACTGTCAGGAATGATTATCCCCAATTAATCAGATAGTTAAAAAACATTACGTTGTGGATCAATACAACTCATCAAGTTTTCTCATCGCTTGTTCCCGTATTGCGCGCGTCTTACCGTTAAGCGCCAGCTGGCGGACTAAATCCAGTTCAGGGTTAACAAGCTCTAACGCCAGCAAAGGATCACGTTTCAGCCTCGCCTTTAATACATCAACTGGAAAACGGGGATTATTCATCGCCACAATCCACCACTCGGGATCAATTTCTGCCGCCAGTACTGCAGGCGGTGTGTGGCGGTTGTTAAGTGCGCCGAACTTGAAAAATGTGAGATTGCTTTTCGCCAGTGTACTCCACCATATACGATCCGGTTGTTTTGCCAGTACATCCAGTTGTGCTAACGCATCGGGGTCTAGTGCATAATAAACACGTAACGCTTCGTCAACCTGCGCACGGGAACTGTTTTCCTGCCTCAGAAAAAACTTCGCCCAAATATCATTGCGTGGCGTGTTTTGCTGTAATTCCTTGAGAACAACAGCGGGTAAATTATCCCAACTAATTAATGCACTCTCTAAAAAGTCCCAGTCGTCCGAACGTATCAGGGCGGTGGCATTTAATAGCATCTGGTCATCAACTTCGCCGTGGCTAATCAGCTCAGACAAAATCATATCAGCGCTGGTTTCATATGCATCTGAATCTGCTTTCGGATTATTTTTCCGATGCGATAAAGCACGTTGCCAAATTTTTTGTTTCATCGACGTGCTCAGATACTGATTTTTCGCCAGATTACTCCACCCTTCAGGATCGTTGAAACGTGTCAATAACCGTTGTAAAGCAGCGTCAGAGTGAATTACCTGCATATCCCGACAGCAAAAGTAGGCCGGGGATTTTTTCTCCATCCTTTTAACAAAATTAAACTGTAAGTTATCTGGCAATGCTAAAAATAACACACGTATTAGATCATCGTCATTCTCGAATTTTTGGTATAAATAGCCTGCAACTTTGTCACTCTCTTGTGGCGTCATCCGCAACAATTGACCATGGTGTTTCATCTCTGCCAGCTTGAACGCTAAGCTTGTGACAACATTGTTTGATGAATCGTTCGCCAACTGCATTGCCTGATTGTAGGTGAGTTGTCCTCCAGCACCGACCTGACGAATAGAGGAATCATCACTGCGGATATAGCCATCAATAATGGATTCAGGCAATAACCACGCATCTTTATAAAGCTCCTGAATGATCATATCCCAATCTCTTTTCGCCAGAGTCATGACGATATCCAGAGGGAGATTTTCACGTAGCGCAAGATTCAACGGACCGACACCATCAGGTAGACGACTCATTCGCGTCATTATTTCGACAGAGAGCGGTTCACGGTCGAGCAACCCCAGAACAACAGGCTGGTAACCCAATTGCTGATCGGTCAACTCCAGAATCTCATTGTCAGGCATATATCTCGCCATACTTTCAATCGTTTGTTCATCATTGCTATTAATAAGTTGTTTGCGTAGGTTAGCTGAAATTCCTTTAAGCCTTGGGAGAGTTCGCATTACGGCAAGATCAAATGTCGCAATGTCTCGTCCTTCAAATGCAGCAACTTTGCCTTCATCCAGCATTTGCAATTCTTGCACTAACTCAGGAGAAGGCTTAGGGCGAAACAGCGCTTCTTTTTTCATCTGATTACAGACATTCCCTGCCATGCGAATATTGCTTCGCTTAAAAATTTCTTTCAGAGCATCTTCATCATTAATTAGCCCCCAATAATATGCATCAGGATTTATTATCATCAGCGCTTTTTTGACATTTTCAGTGTCATGTTTGTCACTCGCACGGACCATGAATTCACTATTTGTCGAAGACGCAACAACAGGTGCAATTATGTCATTGATAAATATCCCACGCGCATTAATACTCCCCTTAATCGTAGACGGATTATCGTAATATGAGTCGATAAATACCAGTCCACTTGCATTTATCGAACCGGTAATTAACAGTGGTGAATCCGTAACTATATTCGTTGCCGTCACGTTACCGAGAATAACCCATGGATTAGAAAGAGAGAAAGTGGAAATATTACCTTTGACTGTCAAATTCCCAAGAACAATCAATTTTTGATTACTCTCTATATTACCTTCTACCACTAAATCGCCACGATGCACTTTCCAGTTCGATGCAGATAAACCGAAGGGGACAAGATTCACGCTACTGTTGATAGCTTGTTCAACTTGTTGTTTATCTTCAGCGGTAGCCGCAGAAAAAAATGATTCAATATCAACTGCATTTGCAACACATCGAAGTTCCGCCTGTACTGGTAGACTCAGCATAAACAGGGGCAGTAAACGTATCCAGCCGCAATTCCTGGCCTTAAACATATGCACTCCATGCCATTAAAAAAGAAAAAAAGGGAAATGCATCTTTCCCTTTTGTATATTCGTTATTCTCGCGAAATACCATCCAACGTAGACAACACTTCCTCAGAAAGATGCAATTTTTCAGCAGCCATATTCTCCCGTAAATGCGCAACCGAAGACGTCCCTGGGATCAGCAAAATATTCGGTGAACGCTGTAACAGCCACGCCAGCGCCACCTGCATTGGTGTTGCACCCAGGCTCGCAGCAACATCGGAAAGTGTGGACGATTGCAGCGGTGTAAAGCCCCCGAGCGGGAAGAACGGCACGTAGGCAATGCCATCGTGGGCCAAAGCATCAATCATTGCATCATCAGCACGGTGCGCGATGTTGTATTCGTTTTGCACACAGACAATTTCGGCAATCTTGCGCGCCTCTGCAACCTGCGTCGGTGTGACGTTGCTCAGGCCAATATGTTTTACCAGGCCTTGTTGTTGCATCTCTGCCAGCACGGTCAGGCTGGCCTCAATCGATCCTTCCGCTGGGCCATGACCATCCCCCATCATAACGCGCAGGTTAACCACATCCAGCACGTCCAGCCCGAGATTACGTAGATTATCGTGCACCGCTTTTTGCAGCTCTGCCGGAGAAAATGCGGGCAACCAGGATGCGTCCTCTCCACGCCGCGCACCAATTTTAGTGACAATTGTCAGGTCGTCAGAGTAAGGATAAAGCGCTTCGCGGATAATCTGATTGGTGACGTGCGGACCATAAAAGTCGCTGGTATCAATATGATTGACGCCCAATGCCAGCGCCTCACGCAGCACGGTTATAGCGACGTGGCGATCTCGTGGGGGGCCAAAAACTCCAGGACCTGCCAGTTGCATCGCGCCATAACCAAGACGGTTAACGGATTTTGTACCGAGAGTAAATGTATTGCTGCTCATCGCACCCTGCCCTGTAATAAAACGGATTAAGAAAAATCAGTATAGAAACGAAAAGAGATAAATAATGCGAAGGTGTAAACAAGATTACTGGATGAGTTGCTCTATTGTCCTGAAAGACACAAAACAAAACGCGTCACGTACCACATCCGGCAATAAAAAAACCGCAACCTGTATCAGCGTTGCGGTTTAGGGATCACATGCTAAAAATTAGAACGTTTTCTTGAAGTTCAGCATCACGCCTTTATCGCTGATGCCATCCTCTTTCCAGTTGTACGCATCCAGATTCAGCGAACTTTCTTTGCTGCTGTACTTCACGCCGACGCTTGTCAGGCTATTGATGCCGCCGCCCTTCTGACCGTCATCGACGTTAAAGTGCTGACTGCCTGCGCCTGCCAGGCTTGCCGTACGCTGGCTCTTCGCGTAGCTCAGGTTCGGCCCGCCTTCCAGCGTAGCGCTAGCGCTCCAGCCGTCTTTACCTGCGTAGTCCAGTTTCAGCCCGACGATGCTGTCCACCGCCGTTTCGCTGCCACTGTTCATATTCAGGTTAAAGTCTCCGGCATTGCGCTCCTGATAGCCACCTTCCAGTGTGTGACGCAGTTTTACACCCGCATATGGCGTAACCTTCAGTCCTTCGCTCGGTTCGAAAGTCTTCGCCCCTTCGCTGCGGAACTCCAGGTACTGCTGTTTCACGTCGGTATCAGCCGTTTTGTTCGTGTTGCCAAATGCAATCGAGCGGCTGCTGTCAAGGTTGTGAACGTCGTAACGCAAGGCGTTATTCCAGTTCATGCCGTTATCGAACGACATCTGATGTTTCAGGCCAAAAAACTGGCTATAACCGCCTGTAACGCCATTATCACCCGCTTTCTGCGCACCATCACCATCGAGACGAGCGATACCGTACTCCAGACTCATCGTCTGGCTTTCGCTCAGGTCGATAGTTTTACGCAATGCCAGCATGTCGTATTCGGTATTATTACCTAACTCGGCACGCGGATCGCCTTTCGCGACAACGTTGAACGCCAGACCGTTACCCACTTTCGGCGCGGCATCTGCCAGCATACTAAAGCGGTTGCTTAACACGCGCGCTTCGCGGAATACCGTGGTCGCCTGGCTACCGCTGACCTGTTTCAGAGCACTGTTCAGTTCAGCAGTCGTGCCGACGTTCAGGCTGGTAAACAGTTCGTTGTTGGTGTAACCCGCATCCAGTGCTTTCGCGATGTCATTCACCGAGGCATCTGTTGCCACATCGGTGTAGGCATTTTTGCTCATGGTGACGTCAACGTTACCGCTGGCATCGGTGCTGCCTTTGGCAGTCCATACCACGGACGTTGAGGTGATGGCGTCAGCGTCGGTCAGGTTGCTACCTTCCACTACGTTATCAAAACTCACAGTGGTGTCTGCCGTACCAGCGGTAAAGCCCGTGTTAATCTCCACGCCGTTCATGCTGGCATTGTTAACCTTCAGCTTCCCGGCGCTGCCGTTAACGTTGGTACCGAGGACATAGCCGTTGAGGTTGTTCATGCTGCCACCAGCCTCATCACTTCCCGACGTTACACTAACCGTATTGGGCTTCGGCACATCCGGCAACGTATAGTCGCCATAATGCACTTCGCTGCTATTACCGTTGTTACCGTTCATACCTTCAACATTGATGCTGTCGCCCTGCTTGATCAGTCCAGAACCCGTAACCCCATCGGCAATCACCACCGTGCCGTTGTTAACCACATGACCTACTGTACCCAGTACGCTAAATGCAAACGAGTCATTGGCGAAGATATTGATGGTGCCGTTGTTTTCGATTACCGCATCCGCCGTGGCGTTGGCATCGAGTTGCATACCGATCATACCCGTGTCAGTAGTGCCTGCGGTACCGAGGTTGATGGTGCCATTGTTAACCAGCTGCGCGTTCTTATCACCTTCCATAGCCACAGCACCGGTGCCGCTGATGTTCATGATGCCGTCATTCTGGGCAATAAAGTTGCTGTGGGTGACTTTCACGGCACTGGCGCTGTCGTGATCGAAGTTGATGACCCCGTTATCCTGGTTCCAGAAGAAGGCATTCTGATCGCCGGCATTATTAGCGCTGACTACCAGTGACTTCGCAGAAACATCAATCGTTCCGTCATTGATAAAACGACCATTTCCGCCCCACATATTAACGGCTCCGTTGTGGGAAGAATTACTGATGTTCATGTGACCGGTATTATAAAGCGTACCGGACTGGTTGATGTGCACAGCATTCTTGTCGTTATCAAGAATAAACTCGCCGCGGTTATTGAAAGCTGAATTATTATTAACTTCCAGCATCCCGGTGTTGTTACCCTCACTACTACTTCCGAGGTTCCAGGTTCCTTCGTTATTTGCCACTGCAGTACCTGTCAGCGCAGCACCTCTCATAATCGCCCCGTCAGTTTGATTATTAAAGACCCCGCCAGCCGACATCATCCGCCCTGTTACACTGCCACTATTATTGAATACCCCCGCGTTCTGCACGATTTTATTGATGGTTCCGGTGTTGTTCACTAACGAACTATCAGCACCAGCATTCATGGTAATTTGCGCAGTCATTTCTCCGGCATTATTGAGGATTCCACCGCTAACATCGACGTTATTCGTCATCACCCCGGCATTTTTAATGACGGCACCCTTGTCAAGTTTTACTAAGTTATTGATGATGCCACCGCTGGTATTTTCCAGAAGACCGCTTGATACCGTAATTTGATCACCGGAAAGCGTTCCGCTATTAACAACATTCCCAGCCAGCTTATCAGTCACAGCAGCAGATTTATTTAGCGTTACAGTTTCTCCGCTTCGTGTAATCGTATCGCCACCGGTATAGATCAGTGAGGTGAAATCATCTGTATTATTGTACTCATTCCCCGATTGGCACACGCCGAAAGTGCAGATTGTACCATAGTTAACAATTGTTCCTGTGCCATCGTTATAAAACGCCTGACCAGTACCAACATTGATATTGATAACACCCGTCTGGTCGTTGATAGCAGTACCATGCTCATAAACAGCCATCCCTACCAGAGTATTTGCTGCCAGACTATCGTCATAATTATCATTTTTTTCGAGGTTAATCGTCCCCTGGTTAATAACTGTATTGCTGGCGCCATAGGCCGCCATACCTGCGCCGGCGTTATAAATAGTTATAACACCGCCCAATTGGTTAATTGCTGTTGCATTTTTCCCTGCACCACTATAACTATCAGTACCAACTCCCACACCTGTACCGAAGTCAATGGCGCTGTTGCTAGCTATATCTCGCATTGCGGTAGTGTCATTTGCATCTACCCACATAGAATCCAGTGTAATTTTACCCTGATTTTCTGCTGTTGAATCTGCTATAGCAAGCATGCCGACACTACCACGACCATACAAATCAATGATGCCGCTGTCAGTATTGATAATTGTGCTATTCGATTGAGCGACTAACCCTGTTATGCTACTGACATCGTTATTAAAAATAAATGAATTCGATGTGCCCGTTGAATACTTGTTAAATACGCTATGTTGTTCCGTCACTTTACCTGTGATCGTACCTGCATTAGTGGCGCTCCCTCCGTTAGTAGCCAGTAAAACAATGGGAGACGGTGCCGGATCTTTACCATTTTGTAATAACGAGATCGTGCCACTATTTATACCTGTTGTATTTTCACCAGTAACAAAAGCAAAACCTAAATTCTGAATTTCAACAGTACCTTTATTAACAATTTTCGCACCGGAATCAGCATAAGTAAGTTCTGGGGTTCTTGTCCCATGATGTTCAAAACTGTCAATATCCTGCATTGTTAGCGTAGCGCCACTGCCAATTTCCAGCAAAGCTTTATCCTGTACCCGAATAACCCCGGCAAACCCCAGAGGGAATTCTCCGCTGATTGTCGTATCTCCATTCAGATATACCGACGACTCACCACTAACGACAATAACGCTGGTATAACTATATCCTGTGCGCAAGGAAGTAACCTGCGACCCATCTGCAAGCGCGTTTTTCTCTCCAATCAGTTCAAGTCCACCATTCATATTAACGGTATTGCCATCGCCAATCACAACCAGACCTGACGTTTTCTCTGCGCTGCCATCAAATAAATTACTCTGACGAGAAGTAACCTCACTGTCTGATACAACAGTTAACTTTCCATCCAGCGTCACGTTATTATCACTGCCGTAAACGTTGATACCCACGGATGGATCGAAGAAATATTCCGCCGCATTGTCTGCGGTTTTATCCTTATCAACCAGAACGTTACCAGTGATATTCACTGTATTCGCATCGCCAGAAACGTTTATGCCCGTCGCTTTCTGCCCGACCACTTTTAGATCTTTTGCCGCCAGCGTCACGCTGTTATTGTTGCCATTAAGATCTACCCCGGTCGAGAAATCGCCAACCTGCATACTGCCTGCCAGCGAAACCTTCCCACTGTTGGTTGTGATGCTGAACCCTGTCGCTTCATTGCTAACGTTAACATCACCCGTATTGGATACTGTTGCCCCCTCACCGTTGATGAGCACGCCAATCGATCCAGTATCGGAAACAACAATATCTCCTTTGTTGTTAACCGTGCCGTTGTCACCAATGTTCTCAACACCATGCGCACCGCCTGTAACAGTCAGGCTACCATCCAGATTTACAATGCCGATATTGCCCGCGATTTTGGTACCCGTGGAATCTTTTCCATCAACAGTGGTTTTTCCACTGTTATTCGCGGTGGCGTCGTTACCGTTGATCTGAGTGCCGGTGCCGCCATTGGTGATAGTGCTCTCGCCTTCGTTATTGACGATGGCCTGGTCGCCGTCAATCTGGATACCGATGGACTCCGGATCGGTGACGGTCATGGTGCCCTTGTTATCCACCGTTGCGCTGTCGCCGGTGATATCAATACCGTGACCGCCGCCGCTGACATCCAGATCGCCGTCCTGAATCACCTTCCCGTTATTGCCAGCAATTTCCGTACCGGTGGAATCCTTGCCGTCAACGGTGGTTTTGCCGTTGTTGTTTGCCGTGGCGTCATCACCGTTAATCTGCGTGCCGGTGCCACCGTTGGTGATGGCGCTCTCGCCTTCGTTGTTAACAACCGCCTGGTCGCCGTCAACCTGGATACCGATGGACTCCGGATCGGTGACGGTCATGGTGCCCTTGTTATCCACCGTTGCGCTGTCGCCGGTGATATCAATACCGTGACCGCCGCCGCTGACATCCAGATCGCCGTCCTGAATCACTTTCCCGTTATTACCGTTGATTTCCGTACCGGTGGAATCTTTACCGTCAACGGTGGTTTTGCCATTGTTGTTTACTGTGGCATTATCACCCGTAATAACAAGCTCACCGTTGTGATTATATTGCCACTTCGTTGCGCCATCTGCGCTCACCCCTTCAAGGGCAACAGTGTTATTCGCTTCATCAATCTGCCAAAGATTAATCGTTGCCTTACGACCATTGCTATCTTGCAGAGATATAGTCCCGTCAGCATTCTCGGTATAAGTAAAAACTGAATCGCGAATAGTTAACGTTTTTTCTGTTTTATCGAGAATAACGTCATTATTAAACGAAACCGGTTTGGGAGGTGTAGGCGTATCATCCGGATCGTCCGGTATTATCTCATCTCCGCCAGGAGTTGGGGGAACTGGAGTGTCGTCTGATTCATCATCAGGGGGTGTCGGTGGGAGTGGAGAATTGTTGCGATGATGATGATCATCATCGTCGTTTAGTTCCACTACGGCTAAGGCCGTGATTAACGCAGCAGCGCCTGTGGAAAGCCATGGCATCAGGTTTTGTTCGACTAAAGGAGAGCATTCAGAGGGTAAGCGTTTAAGCTCTTCCGGACTGAGTTTTCCTGGGTCTGCCGGACAAGTCACATGATCTTACCCAGCAATAGTGGACACGCGGCTAAGTGAGTAAACTCTCAGTCAGAGGTGACTCACATGACAAAAACAGTATCAACCAGTAAAAAACCCCGTAAACAGCATTCGCCTGAATTTCGCAGTGAAGCCCTGAAGCTTGCTGAACGCATCGGTGTTACTGCCGCAGCCCGTGAACTCAGCCTGTATGAATCACAACTCTACAACTGGCGCAGTAAACAGCAAAATCAGCAGACGTCTTCTGAACGTGAACTGGAGATGTCTACCGAGATTGCACGTCTCAAACGCCAGCTGGCAGAACGGGATGAAGAGCTGGCTATCCTCCAAAAGGCCGCGACATACTTCGCGAAGCGCCTGAAATGAAGTATGTCTTTATTGAAAAACATCAGGCTGAGTTCAGCATCAAAGCAATGTGCCGCGTGCTCCGGGTGGCCCGCAGCGGCTGGTATACGTGGTGTCAGCGGCGGACAAGGATAAGCACGCGTCAGCAGTTCCGCCAACACTGCGACAGCGTTGTCCTCGCGGCTTTTACCCGGTCAAAACAGCGTTACGGTGCCCCACGCCTGACGGATGAACTGCGTGCTCAGGGTTACCCCTTTAACGTAAAAACCGTGGCGGCAAGCCTGCGCCGTCAGGGACTGAGGGCAAAGGCCTCCCGGAAGTTCAGCCCGGTCAGCTACCGCGCACACGGCCTGCCTGTGTCAGAAAATCTGTTGGAGCAGGATTTTTACGCCAGTGGCCCGAACCAGAAGTGGGCAGGAGACATCACGTACTTACGTACAGATGAAGGCTGGCTGTATCTGGCAGTGGTCATTGACCTGTGGTCACGTGCCGTTATTGGCTGGTCAATGTCGCCACGCATGACGGCGCAACTGGCCTGCGATGCCCTGCAGATGGCGCTGTGGCGGCGTAAGAGGCCCCGGAACGTTATCGTTCACACGGACCGTGGAGGCCAGTACTGTTCAGCAGATTATCAGGCGCAACTGAAGCGGCATAATCTGCGTGGAAGTATGAGCGCAAAAGGTTGCTGCTACGATAATGCCTGCGTGGAAAGCTTCTTTCATTCGCTGAAAGTGGAATGTATCCATGGAGAACACTTTATCAGCCGGGAAATAATGCGGGCAACGGTGTTTAATTATATCGAATGTGATTACAATCGGTGGCGGCGGCACAGTTGGTGTGGCGGCCTCAGTCCGGAACAATTTGAAAACAAGAACCTCGCTTAGGCCTGTGTCCATATTACGTGGGTAGGATCAGCTCGACCGGCTGGAAAGTGAAATCCTGGCTGACCGGGTGAGTGAGGAAAGCCGCCGCTGGCTGGCATCGTGCGGCCTGACGGTGGAGCAGATGCAAAACCAGATGGACCCGGTGTACACGCCGGCGCGAAAAATCCACCTGTACCACTGCGACCATCGCGGCCTGCCGCTGGCGCTCATCAGCACGGAAGGGGCAACAGCGTGGTGCGCAGAATACGATGAATGGGGCAACCTGCTGAATGAAGAGAACCCGCATCAGCTGCAGCAGCTTATCCGCCTGCCGGGGCAGCAGTATGATGAGGAGTCCGGCCTGTATTACAACCGCCACCGCTATTATGACCCGCTGCAGGGGCGGTATATCACTCAGGATCCGATTGGGCTGAAGGGGGGATGGAATTTTTATCAGTATCCGTTGAATCCAGTTACGAATACAGATCCTCTGGGGTTAGAAGTTTTTCCTAGACCATTCCCCTTGCCAATTCCATGGCCCAAAAGCCCTGCACAGCAGCAAGCAGATGATAATGCTGCAAAAGCATTGACAAAATGGTGGAACGATACAGCATCACAAAGAATATTTGACTCTCTAATATTGAAGAATCCGGGACTAGCATTAGATATAACAATGATAGCTTCTCGTGGAAATGTTGCAGACACAGGGATAACTGATCGTGTCAATGACATAATAAATGACAGATTCTGGAGTGATGGGAAAAAACCCGACAGATGTGACGTACTTCAGGAACTAATTGATTGTGGTGATATTAGTGCTAAAGATGCAAAAAGCACACAGAAAGCCTGGAATTGTCGTCACTCCAGACAGTCAAACGATAAAAAAAGATAGCCCTTGTGGAGGTTCCTGCAATGTCAAATACATACCAGAAAAGAAAGGCAAGTAAAGAGTATGGTTTATATAATCAATGTAAGAAACTAAATGATGATGAATTATTTCGCTTACTTGATGATCACAATTCCTTGAAAAGGATTTCATCTGCCAGAGTATTACAGTTAAGAGGTGGGCAAGACGCTGTTAGATTGGCAATTGAGTTCTGCTCTGATAAAAATTATATCCGTAGAGATATCGGAGCATTTATACTCGGGCAAATAAAAATTTGCAAAAAATGCGAAGATAATGTTTTTAATATTTTGAACAATATGGCATTGAATGATAAGAGTGCTTGCGTTCGAGCTACGGCAATCGAGTCAACGGCTCAGCGATGCAAGAAAAACCCAATTTATTCACCTAAAATAGTAGAACAATCTCAAATTACTGCTTTTGATAAATCGACTAATGTCAGACGTGCTACAGCATTTGCTATTTCTGTTATCAATGATAAAGCAACAATTCCACTATTGATTAATCTGTTAAAAGATCCAAATGGAGATGTCAGAAACTGGGCCGCATTTGCAATAAATATCAATAAATATGATAATAGTGATATTAGGGATTGTTTTGTGGAGATGCTTCAGGATAAAAATGAGGAAGTCCGTATTGAAGCAATAATCGGACTTTCCTACAGAAAAGATAAAAGGGTTTTATCTGTTTTATGCGATGAGTTAAAAAAAAATACTGTTTATGATGATATCATTGAAGCTGCGGGTGAATTAGGTGATAAAACGCTACTTCCTGTTTTAGATACTATGTTGTACAAGTTTGATGACAATGAAATTATAACTTCCGCTATTGATAAGCTGAAGCGTTCATAGCGTGAGTTGCCTATGCACAGTGGGGGATTCCCGCCGGCACGGTGCAGATGCTCGACCGGCTGGAAAGTGAAATCCTGGCTGACCGGGTGAGTGAGGAAAGCCGCCGCTGGCTGGCATCGTGCGGCCTGACGGTGGAGCAGATGCAAAACCAGATGGACCCGGTGTACACGCCGGCGCGAAAAATCCACCTGTACCACTGCGACCATCGCGGCCTGCCGCTGGCGCTCATCAGCACGGAAGGGGCAACAGCGTGGTGCGCAGAATACGATGAATGGGGCAACCTGCTGAATGAAGAGAACCCGCATCAGCTGCAGCAGCTTATCCGCCTGCCGGGGCAGCAGTATGATGAGGAGTCCGGCCTGTATTACAACCGCCACCGCTATTATGACCCGCTGCTGGGGCGGTATATCACTCAGGATCCGATTGGACTGAAGGGGGGATGGAATTTTTATCAGTATCCGTTGAATCCGGTCATAAATGTAGATCCGCAAGGTTTGGTTGATATAAATTTATACCCCGAAAGTGATCTTATCCATTCTGTAGCTGATGAGATTAATATCCCAGGCGTTTTCACAATCGGGGGGCATGGTACCCCCACATCTATTGAATCCGCAACGCGCAGTATCATGACAGCTAAAGATCTAGCATATCTAATTAAATTTGATGGGAATTATAAAGATGGGATGACAGTTTGGTTATTTTCTTGTAATACAGGTAAAGGACAAAATTCATTTGCTAGCCAATTAGCTAAAGAGTTACATACAAATGTAATAGGACCTGACACGCTATGGACGTGGTGGGGGCGAGGAACTAATGGTAAGTTAAAAATGGATACAGTGCTAACAGCACCAACGAACCTTAATTCAAATAAGGATCTAATGGCTATAACAACAAAAGACCTTGGTAATTGGATAACATATGGGCCATCTGGGCACCCCATTTCTAATATGCAAGGTACGCCAGAAAAACCCAGTGATATAAGATAGGTTGTAGATGTATGAAAGCATGCTTGTTACTATTTTTTTATTTCTCTTTTATTTGTCAATTGCATGGTGCTGATGTGAAAATAAAACAAAACGAAAGTATGATGGGGTCTACAGCAATGACCTATGATTTAAGTGAAGAAAAGTTGATGAAACTGAAGTATAAATCACAACATGGTGATTCAGAGGCATCATTTCGACTATATCAATATTACTGCTTTACTAAAAATAACATTTACAAACAATTGCGATTCTTGGAAAGATCAGCATCTCAGGGGAATGTTACAGCGCAGTTTAATTATGGGGTCTTTTTATCAGATACAAATCCAACATTATCAGAATATTATAATTTGAATAGAGCTATTTATTGGATGGAATTCGCTGTAAATAACGGTAATATTGATGCAAAGAGCAAACTTCAAGAGCTCAAAAAGCTAAAGCGAATGGATAGAAGGAAGAATAAGGAGAATCCGTAAAAGCAATAGTTCATCAGACTGCCGCAGCAGTAGTATGATGATGAATCAGGGCTGTACTATAACTATTATCGGTAACATTAACCGCAGCAGGGGCGGTATAACACTCAGGCTCCGATTGGGCTGGAAGGTAGGTGGAATTTTTATCAGTATCCGTTGAACCCGATTTCTGGAATCGATCCCCTTGGGATTAGCCACCTGTTTATACAGCATAACTTTAGGTATGCTTTCGTGTGTTTCAGATATACCATGTGATGATAATTTTTATGATGTGCTTAGTATTCCAGTCGCTTCTGGTAATAATATGCAATGTAAAAATAATCCCCGTTGTACACATTTATAAATAGATGGCCAATACCTCAAGGCCTATGGAGTTGGAATGTTAATGACCCGGGAGCAAGCAATAGAAAACCTGACGGCATACGATTAGTACCGTCAGTTAATACAGGAACTTATAATCGCAATGGATTTTCAATACATAGTTGTTTAAACGCTTTTGGTCCGTCTTTAGGACCTCGATTCTGTTCCGAGGGTTGTATAACTGGTTTATCTAATGACATGCAAAAATTAAATGAGTTAATATTTTCAGAGCCAGATAGCACATTAACAGTTACGGACTAAAAAATATGGCAAGGTTATTAACAATTGTATTTTTTTCTCTATTTCTGCGAGTGCAGTTACTGCAAGACAATTTCAGAGAGAGTTAGATTTGGCAGACAAAGCAATATTATGGGCACTAATATCAGCCAGTACTAAAGAGGGACGAAAAGCGTGTTCACTAAGCTATTTTGCCTGTAAGGCCGCAGAGGCTGAACTCGGACTGGCATATATGGCTGCGAATGATAACAAGGAATTTCTCACATCCTTATCTAATATAATGAGGTACAAAATAGATGCTGGACTTTCCGAATCCTATACATGCTATTTATTAAGTAAGGGAAAGATCATAAGACCATATCTGAAAAATCTAAATCCACTCCAACTTGCCGCTGATTGCATTGAAACAGTAAATAAAATAAAAGATAAGAATAAAAA
>OOAY01000478.1_pt1 | contig 22577 bp, 9 predicted proteins | sample 1670961 | NCBI WGS metagenome assembly OOAY01 (sample SAMN06348108, study PRJEB24527) | human gut metagenome | biome: human gut; feature: ankylosing spondylitis patient; material: feces | host: Homo sapiens | place: China | collected 2015-10
GGTAGAATTGCATAGATTAATAAGGTTAAATTAGTAAATAGTTTGGTTTAGGGATTTTATTCCCTTTCTATTTCGGTCGCTGCAAATGTATTATTTTATAATAATATAATGCTATCTTTTCTTTTCTTTTTTTTTGTTATTCTTAATAAATTACAAGTTATGAAACACTCATAGTGGCGCTTTTAAGAGAGAATGCATGTTATTTTGTACGTTCTTTATAAATGGAATATCGCATATTGCTCAAAAAAACAAATAACATGATTCAGTGGGATAAAGATGTTAAATATCAGTTTCAAGGATCATTTTTCCTAATCGGTTTATGAAAGGCTCTTCCTTTCCCCTCCTTTTTCTTGTTAAGTAGCCATTCACAATAATTTCATCTATTCACAAATCTCCTTATCATCTTTCTCATCCGGATAGTCACTTTTATGTAGCAAAACAAGTAAGTGTACTTACTTCGTCATTTAAGTATACTTACTTGTTTTATGAAATGCACTTACTTTTTGGGACTTCAATATGAGTGAAATTTATGCCGGTATATGTTTTTTATATACTTCAAAGACAAAACGTATTTCATCGTAAGAAGCATATTCGCCTAACTTTTCTTTTATTTCCTTCACTCCTTGTGGCAGAGAGGGGAGTTTCTGGAGATGAGCTGTAATATAATTTATTTTTTCTTGGTCGACTAATTCTTGTAGTTTGATATCTCCAGTCTGGACATAGTGTAAAAGGTGGTTGCTGATGGTACCGGTAGTCAATTCCCGGAATTCAGCGATTTCCTTTACCTTCATCCCTTCTTTAAATAATCTGAAACTGACCTTTTTGGTGTCTTCTTTATTTTTTTTATTTTCCCGGGGGACAAATACGGTTCTTATTTCAGGGCGTTGCAGATTTTGTTCTTTCATATAATTCCGGATAATTTCCAGAAGTTCCAAACCATAATTCTCTACCCCCTTATGTCCGAAATAAGGGACAGCTTCCAATGATTCTGCATCATTAGGCAATAGATTGACCATTCCCAACAGAGCTTTTTGCTGGATAATGACATAGGCCGGCATACCGGTTTCTTTTGCTTTAGTTCCACGCCATTCGGTGATTTTCCGATAAAGTTCTGGGTGGAGTATGTCGTTGGGAACTTCAATTCTCTTCCGTTCCCTGGATGCGCGTTCTCTGGGGGTGCGCTCTTTTCTGTCGTGTGCCGTTGTACCTGAGGAGTTTTCATTATCGGTTCCGCTTAAAAGGATATATGCTTTTTTACGTAGATAGTCGCTGGCGTGAAAACCATTATCTTCTACATATTGTAGCAAGGAAAGTTTCTGTGTCAAAGTGTTTAAGAACTCTTCCAAGGTGTTGTTCGTTTTCTTTCTTAGTTCTTTATTGTCCGTGGGAAGATTAGTCGCTTCAGCCAGTTTATGGAAAGGGCGTAGTTTTTGTTCAAAATAGGCGGCTCCTTTTATGATGCGTATTTGCAGGTTGTTATTCGTATTATAATCAGTAGATTGTGTTACCAGACGTTCATATTGTTTGTGGAAACGATAGGATACATCCACTATTTCAGTAGTGAATATTTGTATCTGCTTTTTATATTCTGCCAGTAACTGAGGGAAGAGTTTGTAGAAATGTTCGTCAATCAGTCGGGCTTGCTCATTGAATGAACGGGCTATCGGTGAGAAATCGAATAGTTCGCTAACGAGATTGAGAAAATAAGTTTGTTGCATGGCACAGAGCAATTCTTCATTGGGGGTATGTGTTTCTATATACTGATTATAATCATCGATTATTGTATCGCTGATAATGGCGTTGACGGAAAGTGGGGAACTGAGAACCATCCCTTCCAATGTTTTGCATCGGCTCAAGGCAACGTATGCCTGTCCGTGGGCGAAAGCGGAGCGAGCGTCAATAATGGCGTGTTCAAAAGTCAGTCCTTGGCTTTTATGAATAGTGATGCCCCATGCCAGTTTTACAGGGTATTGCTTGAAGACTCCTTCTTGTTCTTCGGTTATTTCTTTTGTTTCTTCATTTAGCACATATTTGCTGTTTGTCCATTCCTCGGGTTGGACAATGATTTTTTCATTCTTTTCTTTGGTGTGGACGGTAAATCCATCCTCATCTATAGAGGTGATTTCGCCAATCATACCATTATAATAACGTTTTTCCGGTGAGGGGTCATTTTTAACGAACATGATTTGCGCTCCTTTTTTCAGCATCAATGTTTCATCTGTAGGATAAGAATATTCAGGAAAAATTCCGGCGACTTCTGCCTTGTAACTGAAAACCGGTTCTTTGATGAGTGAAAGCTCGTGATCATTAATCTGTTGTGCTTGGTAATTGTGAGTGGTGAGTTGGATATATCCTTTTTCTTTGGCAGGATGGAAATTGGGAATATATCTTTGGTTCAATTCTGCGAGTGTCTGTTCGTCGGCTTTATTCTCCCGGACTTTGTTCAGTAGGGAAAGGAAATAGGGATCATTTTGGCGGTAGACTTGTTTTAGCTCGATGGTGGCGTAGGTGGTTTTTTTTAAGGCGAGGCTTCCAAAGAAATAGGAGGTATCATAATAGTGGTTCAGCATATTCCATTCCGTTTCTTTCACTACGGGGGCAAGTTGTTGCAGGTCGCCTATCATTAGCAGTTGTACGCCTCCAAAAGGTTTATACCGGTCCCGGTACCGGCGGAGTACAGAGTCGATGGCATCTAGCAGATCTGCTCTTACCATACTTATTTCATCAATAATCAGCAGATCCATGCTTCGGATGATGTTAATTTTTTCTTTGCTGAACCGGAAATGTTTTTGTTCGGTATTGAACGTGGTATCGGGGATGAAAGGTGCAAATGGCAGTTGGAAAAAGGAGTGGATGGTAACGCCTCCCGCATTGATGGCAGCTATTCCGGTGGGGGCGACTATGACTGTGCGTTTGGGAGATTCTTTCTTCAGATTGCGTAGGAAGGTTGTTTTTCCGGTTCCTGCTTTTCCGGTGAGGAAGAGATGGGTGCCAGTATTCTCTATTATTTGCCAGGCACGCTGTAGTTCTGGGTTATTCATTATTTCCTAATGTTAGTATATTATTTGGTAAAGTTACTGCTTTTATTTAAGGCGGGGAAACTTTGGAGGAATATTTTCTTTGTTTGGTGGATTGCTATCGTTGTTGGAGGCATAAAATTTGAGGCAGCTTTCATTTGCTTTTAAAAGTAAAAATGTATATTTGTACCATTATTCTCCTTTTATTTAATACGGTTTGATAGGCAATGAGCATTGATTTGAATGCATTTAATAAATTCTTTATAGACTACCAGCAACGTTTTGTCCACTTTGCCTGTACCTATGTGCATGATGAAGCTGTTGCCGAAGATTTTGTTGTGGAATCAATGATGTACTATTGGGAGAACAAAGATCGTTTGTCTGCTGATACTAATATTCCGGCTTATGTCTTGACCACGATAAAGCATAAGTGTATTGACTATTTGCGCCATCAACAAGTCTATCAGGATGCTTCTGACGAAATAGCCCGAATCTATGCATGGGAATTGTCGGGCAGAATCATGACTTTGGAAGATTTCGAGCCCTATGAGGTTTTTACAAAGGAAATACAGGAGATTGTTGATAGGACACTGGATGCTTTGCCCGAACAGACTCGGAAAATCTTTGTGATGAGCCGTAATGAAAATAAATCCCATAAAGAAATAGCAGAACTATTGGATATTACAACCAAGGGAGTGGAATTTCATATATCGAAAGCTACCAGGACGTTACGTCTTGCATTGAAGGATTATCTGCCGGTATCCTTACTTTTTTTCTATTTGCATTAAAAAAAACAGTTTTTCACTAGGGAATGTTCTTTCCCATCCGCTATTACTATAAATACGTAAAACAAAAGTGTTTATGGATAAGGATTTGTTATACCGTTTTTTTGAAGGTCATGCTTCTTTGGAAGATATGAAAGTGGTTAAAGAATGGGCCGGTGCTTCTGAGGAGAATGCCGGGCTGTTGCGTAGGGAACGCAAACTGTTTAATGCTATGATTCTTGCAGGTCATTCCCGACGGACTGATATACAGAGAATGAGGAACAGGAGGAACTATTTTATCAGGGAATTCCTGAAAATAGCTTCTGTAATAGTGATAACGGTGAGTGTGACGGCTGTATTATTTTCAATAGGTAAAGATAATGGAGGTATGTATTTAGCGATGCAGACCATTACCGTACCGGCCGGCCAGCGTGTTAACCTCGATTTGCCCGATGGGTCAAACGTTTGGCTGAATGCCGGAACTACAATGCAATATCCTGTTTCTTTTATGACAGACAAACGGGAGGTGATATTAGATGGAGAGGCTTACTTTGAGGTGGCTCATAATGAAAAGAGTCCGTTTGTGGTACATACAAGTACATTGGATGTAGAAGTATTGGGAACAAAATTCAATGTGGAAGCTTATTCAGCACGAAAAATATTCGAAACGTCTTTGATGGAAGGCAGAGTAAAGGTAAAATTACCTCACGATGAAAAGAATTCCGTCATCTTGGCACCCAATCAGAAAACGACTTTGATAGACGGCCGATTGGTGGTGAGTAAAATTGATGATTATAATGTATATCGTTGGAAAGAGGGGTTATATTGTTTCAGAAATAAACCTTTTGCTGATATTATAAAAGACTTGGAGAAATATTATGATTTGAAAATACAGATGGATAAAAAGGAAATAGCAAAGGTTGCATTAACTGGGAAATTTAGGATTTCTGATGGATTGGACTATGCGCTGCGTGTCCTGCAAAACGATGTAGCCTTTATTTATCAAAGAAATCGGGATAATGACGTCATTCATATAAAGTAAGAAATGTATTAACCTTCTAAAATGGAAAATCAGCCTATGAAGCAATCCTTATGAAAAACAACTAAAGAGCCGATGGGTGTTTGCACCACCCACCGACCCGACTAACACAATTATTTTTAATAAATCGTATTAATAACCATTTGCAAAGATATGAAAAACATTCCTTTGCCGGATCTTTATTATCTTGAAAATCCGGATTTAAAACAATTATTTAGAATTATGCGAATATCAATATTCTTATTGTTCTTCTGCCTGTTCAGCCTGATGGCCGAAAATAGTCACTCACAGAATGCGAGGGTAACTATCAATAGAAGCGATGCCCCGTTGGAATCTATATTGAATGAGATAGAGTCTCAAACGGACTATCTTTTTATATATAAGGAAGATGTGAACGTAAAGATGCGTAAAAGCATTCATGTAAGCAGCAAGCCGGTAGCGGAAGTCTTATCGATTTTACTTGCAGAGTCATCTGTTGCATACAAGATGGCGGGAAATCATATTATTCTTACCCGGAATGCTGCATTGGCGGCACAGCAGCAAAAATTGGGAATAGCTGGTACTGTAACTGATGCATCCGGAGAAGTTTTAATAGGTGTTTCGGTATTGATAAAAGGATCGGGTCAAGGTACCGTAACAGATCTTGATGGTAATTTCTCTTTGGCAGCGAATATGGGTGATATACTTCAATTCAGCTATACAGGATATATTCCGCAAGAAATCAAACTGAAAGACAATCATTCATTGAGCATTGTCTTGAAAGAAGATGTGAAGTCGCTGGATGAAGTAGTAGTGGTAGCTTATGGCACCCAGACCAAACGAGCTGTTACTGGTGCTATGGAAACATTGGATTTTGATAAACTTTCTGATGTTCCTGTAGCGCAGTTTACCCAAAAGATGCAAGGACAAATTGCAGGTGTACAAGTGAATCAGGGAACGGGAGTACCAGGACAAGGAATGAACGTCCGTATTCGTGGAGCTGCATCACTTTCTACAGGATCAAATCCTCTTTATGTAGTGGATGGATTTCCTATTGTGGGTGATATCAATGATATTAATCCGAATGAGATAGAGTCAATGACTATACTTAAAGATGCAGCTGCAACTTCTTTGTATGGTTCCCGTGCAGCTTTTGGTGTAGTACTTATTCAAACTAAAGGTGCGAAAGCTGGAAAGACGAATATTAGCTTCAATGCATATATGGGAGTTCAGAATGTGCCTCAAAAAGGCAGACCTGAAATGATGAATGGAACAGAGTGGGCGCAATTCAAGAAAGAGAGCTATGAAGACTTGGGGCAAAGTGTTCCTACCGCTTTTCAGAATCCTTCACAATATGGTAAAGGACATGACTGGTATGCTGCTATGCTGCGTAGTGCCATGATACAAGATTATAATGTATCTGTTAGTACAGGGAAAGATAAATTTACAAGCTCTTTTGTACTGGGGTATTTCAATCAGGATGGTGTTTTGTTGAACTCCGATTACCAACGTATTTCAGCAAGGGCTAACTCTACTTACCGGATTTCCGACAATTTGAAGCTAGCTTTCAATCTGGCTCCGACTTATAGTTTTGAAAACCGACCGTCATCAGATGGAGCATTCTTTAGTGGGGGAGGTTTACTTGCTAACGCTACATTGACTCCTCCTATTCTTGACTATCGAAACGAAGATGGAACCTATCCCGTAGTAGTGACAACACCCGGTGTCACTGCCTTTGAGACCCCGAATTGGGTGCGTTCCATACAAGATATCGTCAACAAGCGGGAAGCGAAAAGATTGCTTGCAAATGCGAGTCTGCAATATGAACCACTTAAAGGTCTTGTCTTGAAGACGAGTCTGAATGGAGATATAGGTTCTAATTATCAGCACAATTTCCAACCTTCTACTGCCGGACGGGCATTTGCAGCTGCACCAAGTGCCATTGCAGCTAATCTTTACGAAGCGAATAACCGATATTGGTCTTGGTTGTCCGAAACCACTGCTAATTATTCAAAAGAAATAGGTAATCATACGTTTGAACTGTTGCTTGGATATACTACACAAAGATTTCGTAGTGACTATAGTGCCATAAGTGGTTCGAACTTTTCGGACGATAGAATACAGACTATTGATGCGGCATTGGTGAAGAACAATCCGACTATGGATGTTCAAGAGTGGAGTATGATTTCATATTTAAGTCGTGTCAATTACAGTTATAAAGGTAAATATCTGATTGGAGCAAGTATTCGTAGGGATGGTTCATCCCGTTTCGGAAGTAATAATAAGTGGGGTAACTTTCCATCGGTATCTTTAGGATGGATTGTGAGTGATGAGGCTTTTATGGGCAAACTTAAGAGTGTGTCTTTGCTGAAAGTACGTGGAAGTTATGGTATGATAGGGAATAACAATATAGGAAATTATACTCATTACAATACGGTAAGTGGTAACACGAATGCTGTGTTTGGTAGTACTGTCGCAAGCGGAAGTGCTGTTACGAATCTTGGAAACGATGATCTGGGATGGGAAAAAACTCGCCAATTGGACTTTGGAGTCGATCTTGGTTTCTTCAATAATCGTATTACTTTTACATATGACTACTATAACAAGATAACATCCAATATGCTTTATTCACTACCTGTACCCGAAGAATCAGGCTTCTCTACACTGATAGGGAATGTTGGTAAACTTAAATTCTGGGGACATGAGTTTAGTATTAATTCCCATAATATTGTAGGAACATTTAATTGGAGCACGAATTTCAATATTTCTTTCAGTGATAACCGTGTGCTGGCATTAAGTGATTTGAGTAATCAGTTGGTGGCTTATTCGGGCATTGTAAGTACGATTTCACGTGTAGGAGGGCGTATCGGGCAATTCTATGGAATGGCTCAGGATGGAATTTATGTAAACCAGTCAGATTATGACCAGTCGCCTAAAGCTGTGGATTCCCAAGTAGGTACTATCAAATTCCACGATGTTAATGACGATAAACAAATTACTTATGGCGATGATGAAAGTGGTGATAAGGCGGAAATCGGTAATCCTCTTCCTAAATTCACATTTGGTTTAACGAACAATTTTGAATACAAAAATTTTGATCTGACTATAGTTGCCACAGGCACTTACGGAAATAAGATTGCCGCTGCTGTAGAGCAAGGTATGGCCAACCTTGACGGCCCTTTTAATGTAATGAAAGAGGTGAAGGACCGGTGGCGCTCCCCTGACAATCCCGGTGCCGGACTTTATGGTAAGACTACTAGTGGGACTTCACGTGAAAGGGATATCTTTCATTCCCGTTTTGTATACGATGGAAGTAACCTGACCATTAAGAACATTACATTAGGATATACCTTGCCAGCTAATCTCATTAAGTTTGTCAGCAGACTGCGTGTGTACGCCAGTGTCCAGCAGGCATTTGTATTCAGCAAGTACAAATATGGAAATCCCGAAGTGGGTGTGGACTTTAATGGCAACTCACCGGGAGCATTATTGCAAGGTATAGATTATTCTACATATCCCGTACCAAGGACATTCACTTTTGGCTTGAATATAAACTTTTAACTTTTAAAATTGAATACCATTATGAAGAATCATAAATATATGTTGGCGATGTTGCTGTCATCTAGCCTATTGGTAGGATGTCAGGGCGATTTCTTGAATTTACCATCTGAGACATCTTTGAGTACTGCTGTTTATTACAAATCACAAAGTGACTTTGAGCAGGCAATCAATGGTGCTTATGCTCCTTTACGCGATTTGTATAACGGGACGTATGGAGCATGGGCGATGGGCGAAATGCGCAGTGATAATACCACTTATAAATATAACCCCAATGACCGGGGAACGATAGAGGCTGAGTTCGTGAAAAACTTTTTGGACGATGCGACGAATGGAGTGCCACGTTCCAAATACGTGATTGACTATCGTATTATTTCACGGGTTAATCATCTGTTGGAACCGATAGATGCCGTCAGTTTTGATCAGAAGATAAAAGATAATATTAAAGGTCAGGCCTACTTTCTTCGGGCATTGGCTTATTTCGATCTTGTACAGTATTTCGGTAGTGTACCCATACACTTGAAACCGGCCAAGACACAAGCTGATACTTCACAGCCATTGGCAAGTGTGGAAGATGTGTATAAACAGATCATTGCAGATGCCGGACAGGCCGTTTCTCTTTTGCCATCCAAAGCGGATCAAGAGCCTGGTAGGGCAACGAAGGGAGCGGCAAACACTCTTTTGGGTAATGTATATATAGTGCAGAAACGATGGGCGGAAGCCGAACAGGTATTAAAAGAAGTAACGGGTTATGAGTTGATGCCACGCTATGCGGATGTTTTTGAACTTGCTAATAAGAATGGTCCGGAATCCATTTTCGAGATTCAATTTAAGGATGGTAATGAAGGATTGCATAGCTCCTTCTTTTATACCTTCTTGGTGCAGCCGATAACAGCCGAAGAGACAACAGCTATTACGGGTATTCCTGAGGTAGCACGTACAATAGAAGGTTATAATATACCTACGCCTGATATTATGGAAGCTTATGAACCAGGAGATGTGCGTAAAGATGTTTCCGTGGGCTTTGTTACCGCCCATGGTATCTCTTATCCTTATATCAAGAAATATTGCCATGCTCATACACAAAGTGGGAAAACCGGTGATAACTGGCCGGTTTACCGCTATGCTGAGGTCTTGCTTTTTATTGCTGAAGCTTTGAATGAGCAAGGCAAGACGGAGGAGGCATTAGTATATTTGAATAGAGTAAGATCAAGAGCGTTGTTGCCTGTAAGCAGTGCTTCGACTCAATCAGATGTACGCGAGGCTATTATTAAGGAACGGCGTGTGGAACTAGCTTTTGAGAACAAACGTTGGCTTGACCTTGTACGTACCGGAAGTGCAGAACAGGTTATGAAATCTTATGGAGAGCGGGTAAAAGCTAATCCTTCGGCTTATTATTTTCCCGAGGGATTTTCGGTGGCTCCTACTGCTTTTACTGATATCCGTATTTTGTTTCCATTGCCCGCATCAGAGGCTGCGCTTAGCCCTTATTTTTAAGGTTTAGGGTATATTGTAACTTGGCGGAATGACATTGAATAATTCTAGTCTTGGTAAAAATGTCGTTCCGTAAAGTCTTTATTCATAAATATATGTCAATAACTTAATCAATATAAACTAGTATATATGAAGAATTGTAAACTTCTTGTTTTGCTTCTTTCTGTTTGTATTGCTTGCCATGCAACGTTGCAATCTGGTAATGCTCATTTCATAGTCAAGAATTTAAAGACCGAATATGCTGTTACACCTCTAGGTCTTGATGTTGAACTTCCCCGTTTTAGTTGGCAGATGGAATCCCTAGGTGCTGAACGCGGTCTGCAGCAGACAGCCTATCAAATTATCGTTTCAGATGAAAAAGGAAACATTGTGTGGGATAGTGGAAAAACACAAAATGGATTCTCTTTAAATGTAGTGTATAATGGCACTTCTCTGCAACCCTCTACTCGTTATTCATGGACTGTAACGGTTTGGAATCAAAGAGGCGAACAAATGTCGGAAACTTCTTGGTTTGAAACAGGATTAATGAGTTGTGATTCCACTTATCAAGGTTGGAAGGATGCCAAATGGATTGGAGGCAGTGATCAGGATATGGTTTTGTATTCGCATTATCTTCCGGTTTTCAGATTGGAATATACAATTCAATTAAATGAAATATTAAAAAGTACTTGTGCAGGTCTTGTTTATGGAGCTAATGATGCACGTCTGATGGACAAAAATAAGAACTTGTATCATTTGGAAAACGGGAAGAATGAATCTTACATCAAAGTGGAATTGGATATTGCTCCAATATCCATGAAAAAAGAAGCGATATTGAATGTCTATCGGGTGGGCTACCATCCTAATGACAAGCCGGACATGCCTTTTGCTAGTTTCTCCATTCCTAAGAATCTGATTCATAAAGACAATATGTATGGTTGTCATACGATAACATTAAGTTCTGATTTAGGTTTCACTAAGTTCTATATTGATAATGTAGAAAAGGAGATTGGCGTTGTCAATCTAAATCCGTTGGGGAGAGGAGGTGATTTCATTGCTTTTCCGGTAGTCGGTGATATGGGCTTTATTGTCCCGGCTGAACAGGCTGTTTCTTTTTCAAAAGTGAAAATCATGAATTTTAGAAGTCCTCAAAATGTAATAACGACAGTGAAGGATGAAGCGTATCAGATCTTTGGTGGAACGAATGGTGCTTTAGAAATTTTCACTCCGAAAGGAAAATCATCTCCTATGCTCCGTACAGTTTTTACTTCTCCAGATACTGGGGTGGTAAAAGCGCGTCTATATGTTACGGCACGCGGAATTTATGAAATTTATATAAATGGACAGCGTGTTGGAGAGGATTATTTCAATCCCGGAGTTACTCAATATAATAAAACTCATTTATATCAGACCTTTGATGTTACAGACTATGTACAAATAGGTCAGAATGCTATCGGAGCTTTCCTTGCAGAAGGTTGGTGGAGTGGAGGTGCTACATTTACTGGAGAAAATTGGAATTTCTTCGGCGATCGGCAATCTTTATTGGCTAAATTAGTTATCACCTATAAAGATGGGCATGAAAAAGTGATTGTTACGGATCCTTCTACTTGGCAGTATTGTAATAATGGTCCTGTTCTGTATGGCAGTCTCTTTCAAGGAGAAGTTTATGATGCTCTGAAAGACTCGGAAATGGAAGGGTGGAATACAGCTTTATACACTCCAAACGAAAGTTGGAAACCAGCTGTTGAAGTAGCTTTGAACGGACATATAAGTACATCAGGAAATCCAAATATGCCTTGGGTGGATGATTATTCTAATTATAAACTGGTAGGGCAGTTCGGGCAAACAGTAAAGGCGGTCAATGAGCTGACTGCAATCTCTGTAGAAGAAGTCCGTCCAAAAGTCTTTGTATATGATATGGGACAAAATATGGTAGGTGTACCTCAAATCCAACTTTCAGGAATGAAACCAGGAACAAAAATCTGTCTGCGTTATGCCGAAGTAAAGTATCCTGATTTGCCCGAATATGAAGGAAGTATTGGTATGATTATGCTTGAAAATATCCGTGCCGCCATGGCTCAAGATATCTATATAACGAGAGGCGGTCGGGAAACTATTCATCCGCGTTTTACTTACCACGGTTATCGTTTTGTGGAGATAACCGGTATAGATGCTCCTTTGGCGACAGAAGCGGTGAAAGGAATAGTGCTTAGTTCCATCCATAACTTTGCCTCTTCCTACGAAACATCCAATACATTGGTTAATAAATTGTGGAAAAATATTACGTGGTCTTCTTCCGGTAACTTCTTGTCTATTCCCACAGATTGTCCTCAACGCAACGAGCGTTTGGGATGGGCGGGAGATATTTCTGTCTTCTCTCGTACAGCGACTTACCTGGCTGATGTCTCTCAATTCCTTAGAAGATATGTACAATCTATGCGTGACGTACAACGATCTGACGGACGTTTTCCCGATATAGCTCCACTGGGAGGAGGGTTTGGTGGGCTGTTATGGGGAAGTGCCGGAATCACAGTGCCTTGGGAGTGTTATCAGCAATATGGAGATAAAAGATTGTTGAACGAACACTATGATGCTATGAGTCAGTACATACAGTATATACTTGATAAAATGATTGAGAAGGAGACAGGCTTGCTAGTTCAGAACAGAGCATGGGGTGACTTGGGTGACTGGTTGGGATTGGAAGATGAGAAAAATGATAAATCACTCTTATGGGAAGCATATTTCATCTACGACTTGGAATTGATGAATAAGATAGCTACCATCTTGGGCAAGCAAATGGATGCAGAAAGATTCAGTAAATTATATGCTGAGCGGAAAACTTTCTTTAATAAAACCTATATTCGCCCCAATGATGGTAAGACTATCTTTTCCTCCTTTCTTCCTAAAAAACGAGGTACATCAATTGATATTCAAACTTCTTATGTGCTTCCGTTGGCATTCAATATTATTAATGATGAGCAGAAAGAAAAAGCCATAAAGAACTTGTTGGAAACCATTACACGGGAGAATACAACTGATTGTGGCAAGTTATGTCCATCTTATTCGTTAATGACTGGTTTTATAGGCACTGCATGGATTGGTAAGGCACTGTCAGATAATGGTTATTCTGATATTGCTTATAGATTATTGCAACAAACAAGCTATCCTTCTTGGCTATATTCCGTAGAACAGGGTGCGACGACTATTTGGGAACGCTTGAATTCTTATACCCATTTGGATGGGTTTGGCGGGAATAACCGTATGAATTCATTTAATCATTATTCATTTGGTGCAGTAGGAAGTTGGATGTATAATTATTCTTTGGGTATACAGCGGGATGAGGCTTTTCCCGGATTTAAACATTTCATCTTAAAGCCGGCGATAGATTTGGCTGGTAAAATGAAGTATGCAAAAGGATATTACGATTCTATGTATGGACGCATTGAAAGTGGTTGGGAAATAGAGAATGAAATCATTCGATATACTTTCAATATTCCTGGCAATACTTCCGCTTTATTATATCTACCTGCTTCATCTGTAAAAGATGTGAAGGAGAACGGAAAGGGTATTTTAAAAAAAAGTACTGGAATCAAGTTTATCGGTGAAAATAATGGAAAGGTTATTTTGGAGTTGGAATCGGGTAGTTATCAATTTGAGGTGAAAAAATGAAATACTGAATGGTTTGTATTCTATGATAGCATTCGGAATAATAATATTTGAGTCTTCAATCAATGATTTTGTTCTTCTAATTAATTTCTATTTGCAAGATGGAAAATGTTCTATTCTTAGAAATAGAGATTGCTGTATTTTTTCTATTTTCCCCCATTTGACCGAATAAAGTCCCTCTTTTGAAAGATTTATATACCTATCGTTAGGATTGTATTTTCTATCTTTGCATCAAACAATTTTTGAACTAATTATTATGAAACACAAAATCCTTACTTTCTTTTTGGCTTGTCTTGTGCCCTGGCTGGCAGGAGCACAGCAATCTGCCAATAGTCAAAATAATGTAGCCGAAAAAGATTACATAGCTTATCTCTTTACCTATTTTACAGGTAACCACATCAGCGAGGAAGCCGTATGCTATGCGGTAAGTACGGACGGATATACCTATTGGGCACTGAATGACAACAAACCTGTCATTGATTCCAAAATCATCAGTTCTACCGGTGGTGTGCGCGACCCGCATATCCTGCGTTGCAAAGACGGAAAGACATTCTATATGGTGGTTACCGATATGGTTTCTGACAATGGATGGGATTCCAATCGTGCCATGGTGTTGTTGAAATCTACAGACTTGGTGAACTGGAACCATTCTGTCATCAATATGCAGAAATGTTATGCCGGCCAGGAAAAACTGAAACGGGTATGGGCTCCTCAGACTATCTTCGATGCGGAAGCCGGAAAATACTTGGTTTATTGGTCAATGAAATATGGTGATGGGGCAGATGTGATTTATTATGCTTATGCCAATAAAGAATTTACCGACCTGGAAGGTGAACCGAAACCGCTTTTCATCCCTGAAAACAAGAAATCTTGCATAGACGGTGATATCGTATATAAAGATGGAATCTACCACCTGTTTTATAAAACCGAAGGACATGGAAACGGCATCCGGGTAGCAACTACCCGTTCACTGACTTCGGGACAATGGGAGGAAGAACCCGACTACAAGCAGCAGACCCCGGAAGCGGTGGAAGGTGCGGGAACTTTCAAACTGATAGGTCAGAATAAATACATCTTGATGTATGATGTCTATATGAAAGGTAAATACCAGTTTACCGAAACGACCGATTTGAAAAACTTTAAAGTGATAGACAGTGAGGTGAAGATGAATTTTCATCCGCGTCACGGAACTATCATCCCCATTACCCGTGCCGAGCTGAAGCGTATCACTGACAAGTGGCCTTCAAAGGAAATGGGTAATATGACTATCCCCAACAATCCGGTGCTGCAAGGGTTTCACGCCGACCCTGAAATATTGTATTCTCATCAGACTAAAAAATATTATATCTATTCTACCACCGACGGACAGTCCGGATGGGGAGGGTGGTACTTTACGGTCTTTTCCTCAGATAATTTGAAAGACTGGAAGGACGAAGGCGTGATGCTTGACCTGAAGTCCGACCAGGTGATATGGGCGGATGGAAACGCGTGGGCTCCATGTATTGAAGAAAAAATAGTGGACGGAAAGTATAAATATTTTTTCTATTTCAGTGGTAACCCTACAGCCGGAGGCGGCAAGCAGATCGGGGTGGCGGTAGCCGATTCTCCCACCGGTCCGTTCAAAGACTTGGGACATCCCATCCTCACCGAATCTCCTGTGGGCCACGGACAGCAGATTGATGTGGATGTGTTTACCGATCCGGTTTCGGGAAAATCCTATCTGTATTGGGGTAATGGCTATATGGCAGGCGCCGAGCTGAATGAGGATATGCTTTCCATCAAGGAGAATACCCTGACCGTATTGACTCCGAAAGGGGGAAGCCTGAAGGATTATGCTTTCCGTGAAGCGGCGTATGTGTTCTATCGTAACGGACTTTACTATTTTATGTGGTCTGTGGACGATACCGGTTCGCCTAACTATCATGTGGCATACGGTACGTCAAAATCTCCGTTGGGTCCCATAAAGGTGGCCAAGAAGCCGGTGGTGCTGATTCAGGATCCTGCAAAGGAAATCTATGGACCTGCGCACAATGCAGTCCTACAAATTCCGGGTACGGATGAGTGGTACATTGTATATCATCGTATTAATAAGAACTTTATAGATCGTGAGAAGGGTCCTGGCGTGCATCGTGAAGTATGTATAGACCGTATGGAATTTAATCCGGATGGAACCATCAGGAAGGTTGTTCCCACGTTATAAAAGAAACATGACAATAAAGCATATACCATGAAAAAGACCTTATTATCTCTGGCAATCGCCTCATTGGCAGCAGGCCAATCCGTCTGTGCTGCCGTGGAAAAAGTATATAATGAGCCCGATTCGGTCTACATCTTCTCTTACGCCCATCCGGAAGACGAGGGACGCAGCGGACTGAAATTCGCATGGAGTCCCGATGGCGACAAGTGGCTGAGTGTATCCGACGGCTTTGCCTATCTGAAATGTGATTTCGGGCGTTGGGGGGCGGAAAAGAGAATGATTAAACCTCTTCTGGAAAAAGCGGAAGATGGACGTTGGTATTGCCGGTGGCAGCTTACCCCCAGCGGAAAAGTATGGGGTACTTCCCATTCTTCCGACTTGTTGAAGTGGGCTCCCCAACAATATGTCAATGCGGAGAAGCCTGCTGTGCCCCGACTGGTCACTGCCCGGCAGATTGTTCTTGATAAAGATACTTTGAACGGCTATATGCAGAAAGTACCTTATGTGGATATAGAACAGTTGATTCGTTTTGCCGAGCATAAGAAATTCCGCGATATACAGAATAATGAGCGTACCGAACAGGACGCCGTTCGTTTTGCCGGACTGAAACCGGTCACTGCCACCATCCGGGTGGATGCCGGACGGGTAAAGCCCATCAGCGAGCATTTAATAGGTATTTTCTTTGAGGATATCAATTATGGGGCCGATGGCGGGTTGTATGCGGAGCTGGTTCAGAACCGTGATTTTGAATATTCTGCTAAAGACGGCGCAAGAGATAAGAACTGGAACAGCACGTATGCGTGGAGCATACAGGGAACTAATGCGGAACTGTCTGTCAGTGAGGACAGTCCCATTCATGCTAACAATGCCCACTATGCAGTGTTGGAGGTACACCGCCCGGGTGCTGCCCTGGTGAATAACGGTTTTGACGGTATTGCCGTGAAAAAAGGTGAGAAGTATGACTTCTCTGTGTTTTCCAAAGTGCTGGATGATACGAAAGGTGGAAAAGTGCTTGTGAGGCTGACTACCAAAGATGGCAAGGAGATTGCGCAGGCTGCTATTCGGGTTTCATCTACAGAGTGGAAAAAACAAAAGGCTGTACTGACGGCAACGGCGGATGCTGCGGATGCCGTGTTGTCCGTTTGTCCGCAGATGGCTGGGAAGTATGCCTTGGATATGGTTTCTCTTTTCCCACAGAATACATTTAAAGGCAGGAAGAACGGGCTGCGCGCCGATTTGGCACAGACTTTGGCGGACCTTCATCCCCGTTTTGTCCGTTTCCCCGGCGGATGTGTGGCTCACGGAGATGGTGTGGACAATATTTATGATTGGAAAGGCTCTATAGGAGCGTTGGAGGAACGTAAGCCTCTGCGCAATTTGTGGGGCTATCATCAGACACGTGGTTTGGGATATCATGAATATTTCTTGTTCTGCGAGGACATGGGTGCTGAACCTGTTCCCGTGGTGGCAGCCGGAGTGCCTTGTCAGAACTCGGGAACTTGCAGCCATCACTCGGTAGGCGAACTGGGTTGTGGCGGTCAGCAAGGCGGAATCCCGATGGAGGAAATGCCGCAGTACGTGCAGGATGTATTGGACTTGATAGAATATGCGAATGGAGATGCGAAGAAGACCGTATGGGGAAAGAAGCGTGCGCAAGCCGGACACCCCAAGCCCTTTAACCTGAAATACATCGGCATTGGTAACGAGGACCTGATTACCGATATCTTTGAAGAACGTTTCACTATGATTTTCAATGCGGTGAAGGAGAAATATCCCGAAGTGACCGTTATCGGAACCGTAGGTCCGTTCTATGAGGGCAGTGATTATGAGGAAGGATGGAAATTTGCTACCAAAATGGGTATTCCGATGGTGGACGAGCATTATTACAATACTCCGGGATGGTTTATCAACAACCAGGATTTCTATGACCGTTATGACCGCAACAAGGCAAAAGTGTATCTGGGAGAGTATGCGGCTCACCTGCCGGGACGCCCCAACAACATGGAAACAGCATTGGCTGAGGCCTTGTACCTGACTTCCGTGGAACGTAATGCTGATGTGGTGACCATGACTTCATACGCTCCTCTGTTGGCCAAGGAGGGACATACCCAGTGGAATCCGGATTTGATTTATTTCAATAATACGGAGGTGAAACCCACCGTAGGTTACTATGCGCAGCAGATGTACGGACAAAATGCGGGCAGTGAATACATCGCTTCTTCCGTGACTTTGGATAATGCACAAGATGCGGTGAAGAAACGGGTAGGTGTGTCGGTAGTCCGCGACGGAAAGACAGGAGATATGATCGTGAAACTGGTGAATCTGCTGCCGGTAGCGGTGAATGCGAAGGTGGAGCTCCCATCTTTGGAAGGAATGAACACCACTGCCGTAAAGACGGTTCTGGCAGGCAAGCCGACCGACAAGCAGGCTCGTCCTGTAGCCGGTACAATGGAAGTAAGCGAGAAATTCGGATATGAATTGCCGGCTTATTCATTTACAGTAATCCGGATAAACAAGAATGAAAAATAACAATAGATAAATAAACATGAAGAAATTACTGACTTTGTTGCTGGCAGTCCTGCTGCTGGCGGGATGTGCCGGCAATAAGTCCGGAACATTCGAAGCGGGCAAGAATACCTTTCTGCTGAATGGGAAACCGTTCGTGGTCAAAGCGGCAGAGGTGCATTATCCACGCATTCCCCGTGAATACTGGGAACATCGTATCGAAATGTGTAAAGCCTTGGGCATGAATACGCTCTGTCTATATGTCTTTTGGAATTTGCATGAGGAAACTCCCGGCAATTATGACTTTACAGGCAACAAGGATATTGCGGCTTTCTGTAAATTGGCTCAGAAGCATGGCATGTACGTCATTGTGCGTCCCGGTCCGTATGTATGTGCGGAATGGGAAATGGGCGGTCTGCCTTGGTGGCTGCTGAAGAACGACAGCGTGCAGCTTCGCACTCTCGATCCTTTCTATATGCAGCACGTGGGAGCCTTTATGCATGAAGTGGGCAAGCAGTTGCAGGATTTGCAGATTACCCGTGGTGGTAACATCATCATGGTGCAGGTGGAAAACGAATATGGTTCGTATGGCACGGACAAGCCCTATGTGTCTGCCATCCGTGACACGGTACGCGCCGCAGGCTTCACCGAAGTGCCTTTGTTCCAATGTGACTGGAGTTCTAATTTCCTGAATAACGGTTTGGATGATTTGCTTTGGACTGTAAACTTCGGTACGGGAGCCGATATCGACAAGCAGTTTGCCAAACTGAAAGAAGTACGTCCTGACGCTCCACTGATGTGCAGTGAATTCTGGAGTGGATGGTTTGACCACTGGGGACGTAAGCACGAAACCCGTGACGGACAAATCATGGTGGATGGTCTGAAAGAGATGATGGACAAAGGCATTTCCTTCAGTCTGTACATGACTCACGGAGGAACGACCTTTGGCTGGTGGGGCGGTGCTAATAATCCGGCTTATTCGGCTATGTGCAGCAGTTATGACTATGATGCTCCTATCAGCGAAGCGGGCTGGACCACCGACAAATATTTCGCCTTGCGCAATATGTTGAAGGATTACATGGACGAAGGCCAGACATTGCCCGAAGTTCCCGAAGCCTTACCGGTAATGGAAGTTCCGGCTATCAAATTCACTCAAGTGGCTCCGCTGATCAACAACCTTCCCGAACCGAAGCAGACAGAGGAGATCCGGCCGATGGAGAAATTTGACCAGGGTTGGGGAAGTATTCTGTATCGTACCCGTCTGCCGGAAGATGTGAAAGCAGGAACCATTTTGAAAATTACCGAACAACATGACTGGACACAGATCTTTGCTGACGGGAAACTGTTGGGGCGTCTGGACCGCCGTGGCGGAGAGCAGGAGTTGACATTGCCTGCATTGAAAGCCGGAACTCAGCTTGATTTATTGGTGGAAGCCATGGGACGTGTGAACTTTGACAAATCCATTCACGACCGTAAGGGAATCACCGAAAAAGTGGAACTGGTGAACGGTAAGAATGCCGAAACGTTGAAAGGCTGGACTGTTTATAATCTTCCCGTAGATTATGAATTTGTATCTTCCCGGAATTTTCAGGATATGAACTCGTCTGCCGCCTGTGGCATAGAAAAAAATGATGAAAGTGTTCCGGCCTACTATCGCGCCACTTTTACCTTGGATAAGGTGGCTGATACATTCCTGAATATGGAGTCATGGGGAAAAGGTATGGTATGGGTGAATGGCCGTGCCATGGGACGTTTCTGGGAGATCGGTCCTCAGCAGACTCTGTTCATGCCGGGGTGCTGGCTGAAAAAAGGAGTGAACGAAATCATTGTTCTTGACTTGAAAGGTCCGAAAGAGGCGACCATCGTCGGATTGGACAAACCTATCTTGGATATGCTTCGCGTAGCTGTTCCAGAAACGCATCGTAAACAGGGGCAAACCATTAAACTGGAGAAGGAAACACCGGTAGCTGCCGGTACTTTCAAACCAGGTAACGGTTGGCAGGAAGTGAAAGTACCTGCTACGAAAGGACGTTACTTCTGTCTGGAAGGCTTGGCTTCCTTTGATAATACCAATATTGCTGCTATTGCGGAGTTTGACGTGTTGGATGAGAAAGGACAGAAAATCTCTCGTGAAAACTGGAAGATTGTTTATGCCGACAGCGAGGAGACCCGTAGCGGCAACCGCACAGCCGATAAGATCTATGACCTGCAGGAAAGTACTTTCTGGCAGACGGTGGACAATACAGCTTATCCCCATCAGGTGGTGATAGATCTCGGCAAGGAATATAACGTGACTGGTTTTCGTATCCTGCCGCGTGCGGAACAAGGAGCTCCAGGCATGATTAAAGATTATAAGGTATATGTAAAAACAACCGGTTTCGGTTATTAAAATGAAGGTGCTACAGAAGAAAAATAAAACACAGATGTAAGGAGAAGATTCCAAAAGTAGGAAACTTGCAGATAGAACAGTTATCGGATACTTTAGCAAATTTTAAAAATTACTAGAGTATCCGATTTCTTTTTTATAATTTTGTGGCGGTCTATGATTCTAATAGAAAGCACAATGAAATATATATTGACCTTTATACTATCTTTTCTCTCTTTCTTGGTGTGTTCTCAGAACATAACTATTACAGATATTCCTACCATTGACCAGTTGCCGGTAAATGCTATTCATCGTGTTTTCAGAGACAGTGAAGGATATATGTGGTATGGCACGGTGAACGGATTATGTCGTGACGACGGCTATCATGTAAAGGTGTTTCGTTCGGACATTGATACTCCGGGGCTATTAGAGGACAACTTGGTAGAATGTATCGCTGAGGATAAGAAAGGAAATATATGGTTCGGTACAGACAAAGGGGCATATATTCTTAATAAATCGGATTACAGTGTACATCCTATAGATCCGAAGCGTCTGAAGAATATTCCAGTGATGTATCTTTATGCTACCAGTGACGGCTCTATGTGGCTGGGGTATCGCTCTGTATTGGCTAAATATGATACCAACGGGCAGTTGGTTAAAGAATATCCTATCCGGAATGAACACGGAGGAGCCTCCATCTCCGGATTTTGTGAGAGTCGCAACCATGAAATTATTATTTCTGTGTGGAATGGTCGGGTATATCATCTGGACAAAGAAAAAGATGAGTTTATCCCTTATCCCGATAAGATGAGAAGTCGAAATCCTACGGTGATGGTTCAGGATAATGAACAGGATTATTTTTGGTTGGCTACCTGGGGGGATGGCGTGGTACGTTTCGATCCTTCGGCCCCAGGGGATTCCATGTTTGTATACTCTGAAATACCGGTCAATGCGGCCGGTGAGGAGGACGGACTCATCCTCAGTCTGGCACAGGATGATAAACTGGGATATATCTGGTTGACTACCGGCCACGATTTCATGGCTTTGCAAATTCAACCGGACCGGACGTTGAAGCAGTTGAAATTTCCGGCAGGACTTTTGCCTGTCAACCACATGCTGGTAGAGGTCTTGAAAGGAAAGGAATGTTTGTGGGTATCAGCTTTTGACCGTCCTAGTTTCATCCTACATCTGATGGATAATATAACCAAAGATTATGCTTTGCCCGCTTTGGCGGACAGGGTAAACCGCAGTCCGGCCATAATGGCTTTGTGTGATGATGGAGATGGCATGATGTGGATGATGCAGGAACGAACTGGTCTTGCACTGTATGACTTGAAACAGGATAAAGTGAAAATCTATTCGGATTTTCCCGCACTTGCTTCTTTGCCTTTGAATAATGGACGAGAGATGACGAGAGCACGCATCAATAACGGGGTCTGGGTGGCGAAGGATTTGAATAGATGGGTCTATGGCATGGCTCGTCAGGGAATGGAGATGCATCTGAAAGATGTTATCGACTTGAACGGACAGGTGGAACAGAATGCTACAGTGACAAAATTATATGAAGACTCGCATGGAATCTTGTGGATAGGCTTGAGCAAAGGACTTTGTAGCTATGATGTTCGTCAGAAAAGAGTCAAACGGGTTTATCCGGATGTGGGTCATGTGATGGGGATAGTCGAAAATAAGGAAGGACTGATATGGATTTGTACTCAGGACAACGGTTTGTTTCAGACAACGGCAGATGAAAAACTGCGTTCTTTTAAATTAGAAAAGAACTTCTCCTGTCTGTCTATCGCTCCTGATGGGATTTTGTGGTTGGGAACTTGTGACGGAGGGGTCTACTCTTATGACCCTTCAGAGAATAAGTTGCTTTGTTATAATGGGGCCTGCGGCATGAATGGTAATCAGGTGAACCAGATAGTGGCTGATGCATATAATCATATTTGGATTGATACGAACCAGAAACTGATAGAATTTAATCCTCGTAACGGTTCGTTCCGCACCTATCTTA
>OOAY01000518.1_pt1 | contig 20955 bp, 16 predicted proteins | sample 1670961 | NCBI WGS metagenome assembly OOAY01 (sample SAMN06348108, study PRJEB24527) | human gut metagenome | biome: human gut; feature: ankylosing spondylitis patient; material: feces | host: Homo sapiens | place: China | collected 2015-10
GTTTTACACCGGAAGATTATGAAGATTTTCAGTTTTAAAATATAGAAGATTAAAGTAAATCAATAAAATTGATAAAATTACACCTTGCGGAACTCGAAAAAGGTATGTTATTATGTAGAACAGAAAATGAAATGCAATGAAAAGGAATAGTAACAGCGGAATGGAAATCAGAGAACTGCCGGAAGGTGCGAGGCAGTCAGAGTGAAGTTGTGAACTCGCCTTGGAGCTGCCGGCTGAAGGAATCGGATGCATTATGAATGAGCAGATGATACTGGGTAGGCTTGGACGGATCGCCCGCCGTAAGAGGGAAAAGGCATGATAGTGCCGGATGAGTGCATGCATGACGATACAGGTCATTCATGAAACAGAGTGGTACCGCGTGAAGAAAATTTTGCGTCTCTGTATGACAAAACCACACAGGTTTTGCATACAGAGATTTTTTGTATCATGAGAAATTATTATGACATTTTTTCTTACACAAAAAGCTCTCCGGACAGAAAACAGAAAGTGACACACAGAAAATAGAATCATTGTTAAAACAGGATAAGGAGAATGAATATGAATTTTGATGTTGCAGAAAAATACGGAAAAGCATATTTTATGCCGCCGGAAGTTACATATGACTGGGTAAAGAAGGATGCGATCGAAAAGCCGCCGATCTGGTGCAGCGTGGATCTGCGTGATGGCAACCAGGCACTGATCGAGCCGATGAGCTTAGAGGAAAAAATTGAATTTTTCCAGATGCTTGTAGACATTGGATTCAAGGAGATCGAGGTTGGTTTCCCGGCAGCTTCAGAGACAGAGTACAATTTCATGCGTGCCTTAATCGAGCGCAATATGATCCCGGAAGATGTTACCGTTCAGGTTTTAACACAGGCGCGTGAGCACATCATCAAAAAAACATTTGAGGCAGTCAAAGGCGCACCGCACGCAGTGATCCATCTTTACAACTCCACCTCTGTTGCACAGAGAGAGCAGGTCTTTAAAAAGAGCAGGGAAGAAGTAAAGAAACTTGCAGTGGATGGAGCGATTCTGTTAAGAGATCTTGCAGCACAGACAGATGGAAACTTTACATTTGAGTACAGCCCGGAGAGCTTCCCTGGAACAGAGGTCGACTATGCCGTGGAAGTCTGCAACGCCGTACTGGATGTGTGGAAACCGGATAAGGAACACAAAGCGATCATCAACATTCCGACTACGGTTCAGATTGCAATGCCGCATGTATTTGCATGCCAGATCGAGTATATTCACAAACATTTAAAATACAGAGATAACGTGATCTTAAGCGTACATCCGCACAACGACAGAGGCTGCGGTATCAGTGATGCTGAGTTTGGTGTATTAGCGGGAGCTGACCGTGTGGAAGGTACTCTGTTTGGAAATGGAGAGCGTACCGGAAACGTGGATATCGTGACACTTGCAATGAATATGGTATGCCACGGCGTAGATCCGAAACTTGATTTCTCCAACATTGCAGCAATCCGTGAGAAATATGAGCGTTTTACCAGAATGAGAGTCTATGAGCGTACTCCGTATGCCGGAGATCTTGTGTTTACTGCATTTTCCGGTTCCCATCAGGATGCGATCTCAAAAGGTATGGCATGGAGAGAGGCAGGAAAGAGCGGCGGGCGCTGGGATGTTCCGTATCTGCCGATCGATCCGAAGGATGTCGGAAGAGAGTACGAATCCGATGTGATCCGAATCAACAGCCAGTCCGGTAAGGGAGGAGTTGCTTTCGTATTAAAACAGAACTTTGGCATGTCCCTGCCGGATAAGATGAAAGAGGAAGTCGGTTATCTGATCAAAGGTGTATCCGATCACAGACACGAAGAGCTGACACCGGATATGATCTATCAGGTATTTACCGGGAATTACGTCAATATCAAAGATGTATTTGATGTGGCGGAGTGCCATTTCGAGCAGAAAGACGGCATTGCCGCAAGTGTGACGATCGAGCAGAACGGTGAGCGCAGAGTGATCGAGACAAGCGGAAACGGACGCCTCGATGCGGTCAGCAACGCAATCAAGATGTATTTTGGCATCAGCTATGAGCTGGCAACCTACCAGGAGCATGCAATCTCAGAGGGATCTTCCTCAAAAGCAGCGGCTTATGTGGAGATCATCTGTCAGGGCAGACATTTCTGGGGCGTCGGCGTGGATGAGGATATCATCAAGAGTTCCATCGCAGCACTGGTTTCTGCTGCAAATAAGATGGCAAAAAGCGAAAACATCATTGAGGGCAGAGATGAACGCATCATGGAGATCATGAATTACATCCAGAATAACTATGCGGATGTGACGATGGATGTCCTGGCAGAAAAATTTGGACTTTCCAAACCGTATCTTTCCAAATATATCAAGGAAAAATCCGGTATGACATTCCAGGATGCAGTGAAGGCTGCGCGGATGAAAAAAGCGAGAAGACTGTTAAAAGAGTCAAATCAGACGGTGGAGTCGATTGCAGCGAGTGTGGGATATGAGAACGTGGAGCATTTTAACCGCCTGTTCAAAAAGGCGTATGAGATGACACCGGTACAGTTCCGCAGACAGTATAAATAAAAAAACAAGAGGTGCTTCCGGAAATCTGTTCCGGTGAGCACCTCTTGTTTTTGTGATAACAGATCTGTTTAAAATATGCACAGATTGTTGTTTGTGAAAATGATGTACTAATATATAGATGTATATATATCAGGTTATTTAATATGTTTTTTGATCGCATCAAAACTTTCTTTGCTGATGACATGCTCCATACGGCATGCATCTTCTGCTGCAATTTTCGGGTCGACACCGAGGCGTGTCAGCCAGTCTGTTAAAAGTTCGTGACGCTCATAGATCATTTCTGCAATTTCACGGCCGGAATCGGTCAGATAAATATATCCCTCTTTCGTAACGGTAATATTATTTTTTTCGCGTAAATTTTTCATTGCGACGCTGACACTTGATTTTTTGAAACCAAGCTCTTCGGCGATATCAACGGAGCGTACGACCGGGTTACGTTTGCTCAGTACCAGGATGGTCTCTAAATAGTTCTCAGATGATTCGTTTACCTGCATAAAAATACCTCTTTTCTGTCTATATGGTGATCACCTGACAGGAAACGGAATCCCATCAGGGAAAATGTGCCCCGCCTAAAATATATTTATAACAGTATATCATAATTCAAAGACAACAGCAAATTTTATTTGTATTTTAGCGGGTACAGAACCGGAAAATGGATAAAAATTCCTTGCTATGCAGAATGCGTTTTGATATAATACATCCATAGCACAATTTATATGAAAATCATGTGAGAGGTAATATTGTTCACATGCAGAAATGGAGAGTACTATGTTAGACAGTGCGGACGGGGACGCGGATCCTTACCCGAATCAGAATAACAAAATGAAAAGATCAATATTGAAATATGAGAAAGCATAACTGCCGTTTGGAGAGACAAACAGGTGCAGCTATGCTTTTTTGCGTGGAAAGAGAGGAATTATTTTTTTATGGGAAGTGACTCATTGTTTTTTATCATTATTGCGATATGCCTGATCATGTCAGCATATTTTTCGGCGACGGAGACCGCATTTTTGTCGCTGAACCGGATCCGCATGAAAAATATGGCAGACAAAGGAAATAAACGGGCGGCGCTGGTGCTTGAACTGGAAGAAAAGTACGACAACCTGTTGTCAACGATCCTGATCGGAAACAATATTGTAAATATTTTATCTTCCTCCTTAGCAACGATCCTGTTTGTAAAAATGCTTGGGGATGCGAAGGGGGCCAGTGTTTCAACGATCGTTACGACAGTTCTGGTTTTGATCTTTGGTGAGATTTCACCAAAAAGCATTGCAAAAGAATCACCGGACAAATTTGCACTGTTTTCCGCACCGATCATTGCTGTTCTGGTAAAAATCCTGACACCGGTTAATTTTGTGTTTGCACAGTGGAAAAAACTGCTGTCACACATCTTTAAGTCAGAAGAGGAGCCGGGAATCACAGAAGAAGAACTGCTCACCATTGTGGATGAGGCACAGGCAGGCGGCGGTATCGGAGAAGATGAGCGTGTACTGATCCGCAGCGCGATCGAGTTTGATGAGCTGGAGGCAGTGGACATTTACACACCGCGAATTGATATTGTCGGTATCCCGGTGGATATGCCAAAAGATGAGATCGCCAAAATATTTGCGGACACCGGATATTCGAGACTTCCGGTCTATGAGGAAAATATTGACCAGATCATTGGTATTTTATATCAGAAAGATTTTTACAACTTTATTTACCGTTCGGATGTGACGATCCGTGACTCAGTGCGACCGGTTATTTTTACGCCGAAAAATAAAAAGATCGATGATCTTTTGCGGGAACTTCAGCAGAAAAAACTGCACATTGCGGTTGCGATGGATGAATACGGCGGAACGGCTGGAATCATTACGCTTGAGGATATTTTAGAGGAACTTGTCGGTGAGATCTGGGATGAGCACGATAAGGTCGAGACAGAAATTGAGCGCATCAGCGACAATGAATATCTGGTTGCCGGAAAAACAAAAGTGGAAAAACTGTTTGAATGTTTAGACCGCGAGGCAGAATTTGATGTGCAGACCGTCAGCGGCTGGGTGATGGAATTGTTTGAATGTATACCGAAAGCCGGAGATTTTCATACGGATGAGGAATTTAAACTTGAGATAGAAGTGACAGAGATGTCCGGCAAACGGATCGAGCAGGTGAGGATACGCGACCTGCGGGAACCGGAAGAGGAAGAAAAAGAATAAATCAGAATATGTATTCTGGTATAAAAAACTGGGGGACTAGAACCCCAGTTTTTTTAATTCCTCCGAAAACTCTGCGAGCAGCAGCTTTCTGGAAAGCACAGCCGCGTAAAAGCCGTCAAGCGCCTGCTCATAAATGTGCTGATACTGCACGAAGTGAAAACGGATGGTATCTTTCCAGTTGTCCGCAGTCACCAGACGGTCTTCCTCAAGGTGATAGTCAAAGAGGTTGCTGCGCAGCTCATAAAGTGCTGCATAGCGGAAGGATTCGGATAACAGTGCCAGACAGGTATCGTGGTCCGGCAGTCTGGTGAGTCCGAGCGCACCGAAACGTTTCTGCACGGCAAAACGGGAAGCCGTTCCACTTAAAAGTCCCGGGACTTCGGCTGCGAGCAATGTTTCAAGGTCAGTCTTGTAATAGCCGAGTGTTGCGTCAACAAGCGTGTTGGAAAGTTCCACGAAAAATGGCTGCAGCATACAGTTTTTCGTCTCAAAATATTCATCCATGAAATCGTAAAGCGCTGTGTCGTCGCCGGTGAACTGGTAACTGTCATGGTAGGCAGCGCCAAACTGCGGAAGCAGTGAACCAAGTGCTGACGGATATCTCGTCAGAGCCAGATATAAAACGGCATAAAACTCCGCACCGCTGCCGATGAGTGCATCCAGACGGATATCAGAATCGTCTAAAGCAACAGAGCCAAGTACCGGATATTTTGTCAGAATCAGATCATCAATGATGGCAAGCTCATCGCCTAATGCAAATTCGTCAAAAGCATTCTCTAAGATGCTGATTGCGGTATATAAGAAAAAGGCGTCAAAACTGCCCTCCTCCGGTACCGGACAAAAATAAGGATCCAGAGCCAGATAATCGTCGATCAGGGAAAAGTCGAGCGCATCTTCCATTGGAAATAACGTTTCTTTTATATAAGCGGCAAGTGTATCATCCTCTTTTCCTGCAAAGGATAAAAAGCGATAGACCGTGTAGGTCAAAATACGTTTTACCCCGTACTCCGGGTGTGCGTGCATATAATCCGGAATCAGTTCCGGTGAAAATAACTGGTTCATAATAGTCTCCATTCCTGCCCCCGATTTTGAGGCATCATTAAATTCTATTTGTAAAACATTTACTGCAAAATATCATCTGTCAGAATATTAAGATATTTGTTGCGTTTGACGATTTATTATAGCATTATATAGGAGGGTTGTCACTTGATTTAAAGGGAAACGGATTGTTCTTGTTTTTGCACAAAAAAATACAATTCCTATCTTGACAATAGGAATTGATGATGTATAATACTTATATCATATCAACAAACTAGGAAATGAAACAGAATGGTGATGGATACACACAGAATATACGGACTTTCCGCTAGTATGAGCAGCATATAAAATGGATAAGATAAGGATAAAGAAAGGAACGATATCATGGCAAAATTAATTTATTTAGATAATGCAGCAACCACACAGGTATATCCGGAAGTATTAGATGCAATGCTTCCATATTTTACAGAATACTACGGCAACCCTTCTGCAATCTATTCTTTCGCAGGGGAGAGCAAAAAGGCTGTCGATGAGGCAAGGACAAATGTCGCAGCACTCATCAATGCAAGAACTGAGGATATCTATTTTACCGGCGGCGGCAGCGAGTCAGACAACTGGGCATTAAAGGCAACTGCAGAGGCATATGAGTCCAAAGGAAAACATATCATCACAAGCAGGATCGAACATCATGCGATTCTTCACACCTGTGCATATTTAGAGCAGAAAGGTTATGAGGTAACTTATCTGGATGTTGATGAGGATGGAAAGATCAGCCTTGAGGAATTAGAGAAAGCGATCCGCCCGGATACGATCTTAATTTCCATTATGTCAGCAAACAATGAGATTGGAACAATCCAGCCAATCAAAGAGATCGGTAAGATCGCACATGACCACGGCGTATTATTCCACACAGATGCGGTACAGGCATTTGGACATATTCCGATCGACGTGGAAGAGATGAACATCGATATGTTAAGCGCAAGCGGCCACAAGATCAACGGACCAAAGGGTATTGGTGTGATGTATATCCGCAAAGGCGTTAAAATCCGTTCCTTCATCCACGGCGGTGCACAGGAGAGAAAACGCCGTGCAGGTACACACAATGTTCCGGGTATCGTCGGAATCGGTACAGCTGCAAAACTTGCAAAAGAGAATATGGAAGAGCGCAGTGCAAAAGAGATCGCACTCAGAGATCATCTGATCGAGCGTGTATTAAAAGAGATCCCTTATACCAGATTAAACGGACACCGCACAGACCGTCTGCCGAACAATGCAAACTTCTGCTTCCGTTTTATCGAGGGAGAGTCCATGCTGATCCTCTTAGATCAGGCAGGTATCTGCGGTTCCAGTGGATCTGCATGTACTTCAGGTTCCTTAGACCCGTCCCATGTACTTCTTGCAATCGGTCTGCCGCATGAGATCGCACACGGTTCCCTGCGTCTGACCTTATCCGAGAAGAACACGATGGAAGAGATCGACTATACCGTAGACGAGTTAAAGAAGATTATCGAGCGTCTGCGTGGTATGTCCCCATTATATGAGGATTTTGTAAAAAAACAGAACCAGTAATCAGGATTGAAAATTGAGCGTAAAGAGATAAAAAGGAGAAATCAGATATGTACAGTGAGAAAGTAATGGATCATTTTAATCACCCGAGAAATGTTGGAGAGATGGAAAATCCAAGCGGTGTAGGTACCGTTGGTAATGCAAAATGCGGCGATATTATGCGAATGTATCTTGATATTGATGATAACGGCATCATTCAGGAAGCAAAATTCAAGACATTTGGATGCGGTGCAGCCGTTGCAACCAGCAGTATGGCAACCGAGCTTGTAAAAGGAAAAACAATCCAGGAAGCACTTGAAGTTACCAATAAAGCTGTTATGGAAGCATTAGACGGACTTCCACCGGTAAAAGTACACTGTTCCCTGTTAGCAGAGGAAGCAATCCATGCAGCACTCTGGGATTATGCAGAGAAAAACGGTATCAAAATCGAAGGACTAGAGCGTCCGGTAAATGATATCAGCGAAAAAGAAGAGGAAGAAGAATACTAGAAAAATATCAAATGAAGGAGAAGTGATCTATGGGAAAGAAACATTTGAGCGAAAGAAATCTGGGTTTTGAAACATTGCAGTTACATGTAGGACAGGAGGAGGCAGATCCGGTTACAGATGCGAGAGCAGTGCCGATCTACGCAACCTCTTCCTATGTATTCCATAACAGCCAGCACGCAGCAGACCGTTTTGGCCTGAAAGATGCGGGCAACATCTACGGAAGACTTACCAATCCGACCGAGGATGTATTTGAAAAAAGAATTGCAGCATTAGAGGGCGGTGTTGCCGCACTCGCAGTTGCATCCGGTGCAGCAGCGATCACATACACGATCGAAAACCTTGCACATGCAGGCGATCATATCGTTGCAGCAAATAATATTTACGGTGGTTCCTATAACCTGTTAGAGCATACACTTCCGGACTATGGAATCACAACTACTTTTGTTGATCCACTCGATGTTTCAAACTTTGAAAAAGCGATTCAGGACAACACCAAGGCTCTTTACATAGAGACATTTGGAAATCCAAACTCAGATGTCAGCGACATTGAGGCAATCGCAAAGATCGCCCATGCGCATAAAATTCCACTTGTTGTGGACAATACATTTGCAACCCCGTATCTGCTCAGACCGATCGAATACGGCGCAGACATTGTTGTTCATTCTGCAACAAAGTTCATCGGCGGACATGGAACCGCAATCGGCGGTGTCATCGTTGACAGTGGAAAATTTGACTGGGAGGCATCCGGTAAGTTCCCTGCTATCACGGAACCGAACCCGAGCTATCACGGAATCAGTTTTTCACAGGCAGCAGGCCCTGCAGCATTTGTCACAAGAATCCGTGCAATCTTACTCCGTGACACCGGGGCAACGATTTCACCGTTCCACGCATTTATGTTTTTACAGGGACTTGAAACATTGTCCCTGCGTGTAGAACGTCATGTGGAAAATGCATTAAAGGTTGTAGAGTATTTAAACAATCATCCACAGGTGGAAAAAGTACATCACCCGTCCGTTACAGAGGATAAAGAACAGCAGGAATTATACAAAAAATACTTCCCGAACGGCGGCGGTTCAATCTTTACCTTTGAGATCAAAGGGGATGAGCAGAAGGCAAAAGATTTTATTGATAATCTTGAGATCTTTTCCTTACTTGCAAACGTGGCAGATGTGAAATCACTTGTCATTCATCCGGCTTCTACCACACATGCACAGTTAAATGAGGCAGAGCTGGCAGAGCAGGGAATCTACCCGAACACGATCCGTCTTTCCATCGGAACAGAGAATATCAGGGACATCATTGAGGATCTTGATGAAGCATTTAAGGCAGTAAAGTAGAAATAAGTTCCTTATTTTTACTTTGAAGTCTGCAAAAAGCATTGCAGACTTCAGAAATGAAAAATTTCAGAATAGGAGAGGAATATCATGGCAAAAGTTTATCAGAGTGCAACAGATTTGATTGGAAACACACCTTTATTAGAGGTAACAAAATTAGAGAAAAGCAAAGGACTTGAGGCAAAAGTTCTTATAAAACTTGAGTATTTTAACACATCAGGAAGTGTAAAAGACCGTGCTGCATATTACATGGTAAAAGATGCAGAGGAGAAAGGTCTTTTAAAGGAAGGTTCCGTGATCATTGAGCCGACTTCCGGAAACACAGGTATCGGTCTTGCTTCTATCGCAGCAGCAAAAGGATACCGTATCATCTTAACAATGCCGGAGACCATGAGTGTTGAGCGTCGTAACATCTTAAAAGCATACGGTGCAGAGATCGTTTTAACAGAGGGTGCAAAGGGAATGAAAGGTGCGATCGCAAAAGCAGAAGAGCTTGCAAAAGAAATCCCGGGAAGCTTTATCCCATCCCAGTTTACCAACCCGGCAAACGTACAGGCCCATTTCGAGACAACAGGACCGGAGATCTGGGCAGATACAGACGGTAAGGTAGATATCTTTGTTGCAGGTGTTGGTACCGGCGGAACAGTTACCGGTGTCGGACAGTACTTAAAATCACAGAACAAAGATGTAAAAGTTGTTGCAGTTGAGCCGGAGACTTCTCCTGTTCTTTCCAAAGGAACAGCAGGTCCTCACAAGATCCAGGGAATCGGTGCAGGATTTGTTCCGGAGGTATTAGATACCAGGATTTATGATGAGGTATTTCCGGTAGCAAACGAGGATGCATTTACAACCGGAAAAGAGCTTGCAAAAGCAGAGGGTGTATTAGTCGGAATTTCCTCCGGTGCAGCTTTATATGCTGCAATCGAGCTTGCAAAACGCCCGGAAAACAAAGGAAAAACAATCGTTGCCCTTCTTCCGGACAGTGGTGACCGTTATTACTCCACAGCATTATTCGCAGACTAAAGAAAGCGTATCGCCTGAAAAACAGGTAATAGCCTTAAAAATAAATCATAGACAAAAACAGGCAAAAAAGTGTCACATCGTATGGTGTGGCACTTTTTATTTTGTGGCAAGTGTGCTAAAATTACATTTAATGCATTATAATCTTTTAACATAAAAGAAATCATTATGGCATAAAGTGAGGACACAGATGGAAGCGAAAAGACAGGATATCGGGATGGATATAGATGAAAATAAAAAAGAAGAAACGCAGAAAAGCACCAGTGCGGTCCGCGAGATTTTAAGCTGGGTACTTACATTTGCCCTGGCGATCGGGGCAGCATTTCTGATCAAGAATTATCTGATCATCAACGCAGATGTGCCGACAGGCTCCATGGAAAATACGATCATGCCGGGGGACCGCCTGATCGGAAATCGTCTCGCATTTTTAAAGGATACACCGGAGCGCGGGGATGTTGTGATTTTCCATTATCCGGATGATGAGGAAGAACTTTATGTAAAAAGAGTGATCGGACTGCCGGGGGAGGAAGTCCGCATTGACGATGGAAAGATTTATATTGATGGAAGTGAAACGCCGCTGGAGGAAGATTATTTGAAGGAAGAATGGACGGTGGCAACAGGACCATATTTATTTGAAGTACCGGATGACTGTTATCTGGTATTAGGGGATAACCGGAATGACTCCTGGGACGCGCGTTACTGGGATAACAAATATGTAAGTATCGATAAAATCCTCGGTAAAGGAGAGGTCATTTACTGGCCGCTGCAGGACATCGGAAAAATCAGATAGCAACCAAAAATGCATAGATTTTAAATGGAAGTGTTTGGAAACAGGCATTGTATGAGATCGGACACAGGGGGATCAGACATGATAACATTTCTTTCAAAGTTTTTTATTAAAGAAAAAGAGGATAAAGGAAAGATCAGACAGGAGTATGGTATTCTCTGCGGTATGGTCGGAATCTTTTTAAATATTCTGCTTTTCTGTGGCAAATTTTTTGCAGGAACGATCAGCCATTCGATCGCTGTGACTGCGGATGCATTCAACAACCTGTCAGATGCAGGATCTTCCGCTGTTACGCTGATCGGATTTAAGCTGGCAGGAGCAAAACCGGACTCGGAGCATCCGTTTGGCCACGGACGGATCGAATATGTATCGGGACTGATCGTTGCGGCAGCAATCCTTCTGATGGCGTATGAACTGATCAGGGATTCTATTATAAAGATCATTCATCCGGAAGAAACAGAGTTTTCCGTAATGGTGGTTGTGATCCTCATTATTTCGATTCTTGTAAAACTGTATATGTATCTTTATAACAGTGGGGTTGCAAAAAAAATTGACTCTGCTGCCATGAAGGCAACGGCAACCGACAGTCTGAGCGATACTTGCGCAACAGCAGTGGTACTTATGGCAGCTTTGATCGGACATTTTACCGGAATCTATGTGGATGGCTATTGTGGTGCATTAGTTGGTGTATTTATCATGTTTGCGGGCATCGGAGCTGCGAAAGATACCTTAAATCCGCTTTTAGGGCAACCGCCGGAGGAGGAATTTGTGCAGAAGATCGATCAGATCGTAATGGCACATGAGGAGATCTGTGGAATCCATGACCTGATCGTACACGATTATGGCCCGGGAAGACAGATGGTATCACTGCATGCCGAAGTACCTGCGGAGGGCAATATCTTAGAGATCCATGATATTATTGATAATGTTGAAAATGAATTAAAAGAAAAGTTAGGCTGTGATGCGACGATACATATGGATCCGATCGTGACATCGGATGAACATGTCAGCGAGATGAAAGCGGCGGTAATATCTATTATCAAGGGAATTGATGAGCGGATCAATATGCATGATTTCCGCGTTGTAACGGGACCGACACATACGAATATTATATTTGATGTCCTGATACCGTATAAGTTTCAGATACAGGATGATGAGCTGGCAGCACGTATTACATCACAGGTAAGGGAACGTCTTGGAAATAATTATTACGTGGTTATCAAAGTAGATCATTCCTACGTGTAAAGGAGTCGGGCAATTCAGATTTTTACAAAGGAGAAACGTATGCAGACAAGTAACAAAGAACTGATCCTGCTGGTAGATGATGATCCGGGCAATCTCAAAAGAGCACAGACGATTCTGGGGGAAGAATTTCGTATTTCTGCGACTACATCTGGGAAAATGGCATTGTCACTTCTTTCAAAAGTGACACCGGATCTGATCCTTTTGGATGTAAATATGCCGGAAATGAACGGATTTGAAACACTGAAAAAGATTCGGGAACTTGAAAATGGATCTATGATACCGGTTGTGTTTCTGACCGGTGATAATGATGCTGAAACAGAAACAAAATGTTTTGAGGCAGGGGCTATGGATTTTGTCGGGAAGCCGTTTGTTTCCCAGGTATTAGTCAGCCGTGTGAAACGAATTTTAGAGAACAGACAGTACCAGAATCATTTAGAAGAGATGGTCGCCTCGCAGGTTGCGGAAATGACGCGTATGCAGGATGAAGTGATTACCGGTATCGCCAACCTGATCGAGAGCCGTGATGGCAGTACGGGACTTCATGTAAAAAATACCCAGAATTATGTACAGATACTGACAAAAGCGTTGAGGGAAAAGGGGATGTATCCGGATATCCTTGATCATAATTATGAGCTCAATACAGTAAAGGCATCGGTACTTCACGATATTGGAAAAATAAAAACACCGGATGCGATTCTTTTAAAACCGGGACGGCTGACGGACGAAGAGTTTGAAGTCATGAAACAGCATACGGTAGCCGGGTGTGAGATCATTGACCGGATCATCGGAAATGTGGAACATGAGGAATATGTGGATATTGCCAGAAAAATAGCACGATATCATCATGAAAGATGGGACGGTACGGGCTATCCGGATGGATTATCCGGGGAGGAGATTCCGTTATGTGCAAGGATCATGGCACTTGCTGATGTTTTTGATGCATTATATCAGGACCGGTGTTATAAGAAAGCAATCCGTCCCGCATCTAAGGTGTTTGAAATTATAAAGGAAAATAGCGGCTCTCAGTTTGATCCGAACCTTACAGAGATATTTCTGGAATTGCAGCGGGAAATTACAGACATAAGTGAATGAGAGGGGACGTTATGATAAGAGAAATCAAAAAGGACAGGGCGGGAGTGATCCCGTATGTACTTTATTTCATATATACTGTTTATATGGTAGTGGCAGCAGTTTATTTAAAATGGCCAAGCTGGGTAGCTGCGGTGATAATTTGTGGGCTTTTGGCGAGTATCGGACTTCGGATGCTGACAGGACGGTACAGCAGACTGGCGAAGTTATTTTGTTCTGTTATGATATGGATGAATATTATTTTATATACGGTATTCACGGACGGTTCGTCTCTTACCATGGCAACAGTAGCAGCAAGTGTTGTGATGTTGTCTCTTTTTGATCTGATTGAGATCAATTACGTTTCGCTGGCGGCAACGATTCTTTTGTTTTGTCTTGATACATTCCTGTTAGATAAAGTAAATTATGATAATCCGATACGGGAAATGGAATTTTTTATGCAGTTTTTTGCGATCATTATTCTCGAGATCATGGAAAATAAACAGTTAAAAAACCGTATACAGCATGATATGGAATTCAATGAGACAATGCGTGAACTCGAGGATGCCAAACAGGCAAAAGATGATTTTATGGCAAATATTTCGCATGAGATCCGTACACCGTTAAATTCTATCATCGGAATCGGATCAGAATTACTGGATGCGAAAGTGGATGATACGACAAAGGAACAGCTGTATGATATTACAGTTGCGGGCAGGAATCTGATGTCTTTGGTATCAGATATCCTGGATTTTTCAGAACTTGAAAATGACACGATGGAGCTGGTGGAAGAACCATATAACATTACGTCTGTGATCAATGATGTGGTTAACATGGCACATGTGTGGAATAAAGAAAAGAATCTTGAGATCATTGTGGATTGTGAGGCAGATATTCCGAATAACCTGCTTGGAGACAGTCAGAAAATATATCGCATTATCTTAAATCTCATCAACAATGCGATCAAATTTACAGATGCCGGTGGTGTCATTTTGTTTGTCGGCGCCCGCAAGGAATCATACGGCATCAATCTTATGGTAAAGGTGAAAGATACCGGAATCGGGATGAGCGAAAAAAATATAGATGCACTGGAAAACACATACAATCAGGTAGATACGACCCGTGACCGGCGTGCGGGGGGCATTGGCTTAGGTCTTGCAATCTCACGCAAAATGATTGCAAAAATGAATGGACATATGCACATTGAGAGTGTTCCTGATGCAGGTACGACGGTTTCTATTATCATTCCACAGAGAGTACTGACGGATATGCCGCTTGTATCCGTGCGTGATGCCGGAGATAAAAAGATCATTTTTTATATGGATCTCGAGAGATACCGTTTCGGACAGCTTCGTGACGGATATCTTGAATGTATCCAGAGGATGGTCGATCAGCTTCATGTAGATGCCGTGCGCTGTTCGACCATGCATGAACTAAAAAACCGCATCGATCATGAAAATTATCAGTTTTTGTTTGTTGCGGATGTCGAATATTTTATAGATCAAAGTTATTTTGACAGCCTGACTGCAAAAATGAAAGTTGTTGTCATGGCAAACAGGGATTGTGATCTGCAAAAAATCGGACCGGAAGTTCTGCTTATCTATCGCCCGATGCATGTATTCTCGGTTGCAACCATTTTGAATGGAGAAAAACTTCAGCAGGACGCATACGACGAACGGTGGCATCATGACAGATTCCGTGTAAAAGGAGCCAAAATTCTTGCAGTGGATGACAGTGCCATGAATTTAAAAGTTGTTTCAAGTCTGTTAAGCCATTATGGCATCACGATCGATACGGCATTGAGCGGTAGTGAGGCAATTGATAAAATCAGTGACAGAAGCTATGATCTCGTGTTTATGGATCATATGATGCCGGAAATGGATGGCGTGGAATGTATGCACAGGATTCATGAATTACCGCGGTTCCGTGAACGGAAAATACCGATCATTGCACTGACAGCCAACGCCATAGGCGGAGCCAGAGAGATGCTGATCAGGGAAGGATTCGATGATTTTGTTGCGAAACCGATTGAAAAATCTGCGATGGAACGTGTCCTTCGCAAATATTTAAGCATGTTTATTGAAAAAGATACGGGAGAGGAACAGGTTACCTGCAAGACAGAAGAAAACAGTGGATTATCCGGACAATTCAAAGAAGGAGGGAAAGAATTTGAGGCTGCAGGAATTGACCGCCGGCTTGGGCTTTCCTACTTTGACAATAATGAAGCGGATTATATGGAGATCGTGCAGTGTTTTTATGAACAGGGAAGAAGTCAGATACAGACATTACAGGAGCTGTATGATAAAAAAGACTGGGAAAATTATAAGATCAATGTACATTCCCTGAAAGGACAAAGTCTTACGATCGGTGCAAAAGAGCTTTCAAAAAGGGCAAAGAGGATGCAGGAGGCATGTGAGCATGGGGATGAAAATTATATCATACAAAACCATACGGAGCTGATCGCAGACTACTGTTCGATCCTTGATGGGCTGTCTAAGTATGTGACGGTGGGGGAAGAAAAAAATCCAGTGCAGAAACTATCGGCAGCAATCGACAATTTTGACCAGGCAGAGGCAATGAAGCTGTTAGAGATGATAAAAAATGAGACGGGCAGTTCGATGGCGGATTCGGATACACAGTTGATCGCTGATATGGAAGCCCAGATTGAACTGTTTGATTTTATCAGTGCTGCGGAAACATTAAAAAAATGGGGAGGTGCGGACAATGAGTAAGCTGAGTGACAGAATTATCCAGGTACTGATCCGGAAAGATGTTTCAATTCATGCACAGTTATTCCGCTTTATGTCGCTGCTTGGAACGATCGCGATGGCAGTGGGGGGAGTTTATACGCTTGCCGAGGGAATGGAGATAAAAAATGTCGCAGCATTATTTGCCGGGGCGCTTTTTATGGGCATGCTTTTCTGGGCAGGAAAGAAATTCCAGAAATATGATCTCTGTTCTTTCATTCTGATGTCAGGGCTGAATGGAATTTTTCTTCCAGTTACGTTTCTGCGCTCCGGAGGTTTAAAAAGCGGTATGCCGCTTTGGTTTGTTCTTGGTTTCATCTCGCTTTTTTTTCCTGCTGCGGGGAAAAAGTCTTGTCGCGGGAACAGTTATAACGATCATTGCGGATGCGTATTGTTTTTACACTGCATATGTTCATCCGGAACGGATCACTTATATGGAATCAGAATCCGTAGTTTATGTGGATATTATCGTGAGTGCGTTCATAACCATCTTTCTGACCTGTGCGTTTATGTTTATCCAGATCACACTCTCTGAATATCAGAGAAAAGAAAATGAAAAGCAGCAGGCGGAGTTAGTTGCCGCAATGAATACACAGAGCCGTTTCCTTGCAAATATGAGCCATGAAATCCGTACGCCGATCAATACGATCATAGGATTAAATGAAATGACACTTCGGGAGGAGAATCTGTCAGACGATATTATTGAGAATGCCAATAATATCCAGAGTGCAAGTAAGATGCTTTTGTCCCTGATCAATGATATTTTAGACCTGTCCAAAATTGAGGCGGGGAAAATGGAAGTTGTTCCGGCGCGTTATGAGACAGGAGAATTATTCAGTGAAATTGTAAACACGACCTGGATCCGTGCACATGAGAAAAATCTGGAATTTTGTGTCAATGTATCTGAAAAACTGCCATCCATGCTTTATGGCGACGAGATGAGGATCAAACAGGTTTTAACCAATATTTTAAGTAATGCGATCAAGTATACGCAAAAGGGATCCGTCACGCTGTTTGTGGAGAGTGAGCAGACGGGAGCGGACGAAATCCTTTTAAAAATGGCTGTGATCGATACCGGTATGGGAATCCGTCAGGATGATATGAAATACCTGTTTGACAGTTTTAAACGGGTCAATGAAGGCAGCACAAAAGGAATCGAGGGAACAGGCCTTGGACTTTCTATCTGCAGCCAGCTTGTAAATCTGATGGGTGGTCAGATCACGGTTGACAGTATTTATCAGAAAGGTTCTACATTTACGATTACGATTCCGCAGAAAATTGTAAATGCCACGCCACTTGGAAATCTCAATTATAATAGTTCATCAAGACATCAGAGATCCTCCTATAAAAAGAGTTTCGAAGCACCGGAAGCAAAAGTTCTTGTTGTGGATGACAATGATATGAATCTGCTTGTCGCTAAAAAACTGCTTCGGGAAACCAAAGTCCAGCTTGCATTGGCGCATAGTGGAATGGAATGTCTGAAGCTGACGGCAAAAAATAATTACGATGTGATTTTTATGGATCACATGATGCCAGAGATGGATGGTGAAAAAACCATGGATCTGGTGCGCAACCAGCAGGGTGGATTCTGCCGCAAAACGCCGATTATTGCATTGACGGCAAATGCAATGTCAGGTGCGGAAGAAAAGTATCGTAAAATGGGATTTTCTGATTATCTGGCGAAACCGATCAATGGAATCCTTTTTGAGGCAATGCTGCTCCGTTATCTGCCGAAAGAGCGCATTGAATATATGATCGATCCGGATGAAATCAGTGAGATGGACGGATTCCGTATCTTAGGGCAGAAGAAAAAGCAAAGGCTGATCGTCAGCACGGACAATGTTGTGGATCTGCCGAATGATGTGATCCGGCAGCTTGGAATACCGGTTATGCATTATTTTGTAAATACGGAATACGGGCATTACGAGGATATGGTGGAAATCCATTCAGACAGTCTGCTTTCTTATATTGAAAAAGATCAGTATGCCAAGTCGGAAGCACCGACAGTCGGGGAATATGAGACATTTTTTGGAAATCTGCTTGAGGAGGCGGAACAGGTACTGCATATCAGTATTGCTTCAGAATCCGGAAAGGGATTTGAGAATGCAAGCCAGGCGGCAGCCGGATTTTCCCATGTGCAGGTGTTTGATTCCGGTCATTTGTCGAGCGGTACAGGCCTGATGGTTATGCATGCAGCCAATATGGTGCTGAAAAATAAGGATCTGGATGAAATATTACAGAGTCTGGAAGCAATACAGCCTAAAATACAGACAAGCTTTATTTTAGACAGTTCAAAACAGCTCTACCGCAGTGGACTTTTAAATAAGCAGGTATGGAAAATGACAGAGATGCTGCAGTGTCATCCGGTTCTGGCATTGCACAAAAAGAAAATTGTACCGGCAGCGATCTTTTTTGGAAATACACAGGATGTTTATAAAAAATATATACACGCGCAGATGGCGCGATGGTCGCCGATTGATCAGAAAGTCTTATTTATAACATCTGCGGGTTGTTCGAAAGAGACGAAAGATATGATTTTAGAGGAAGTGCAAAAGTATAAAAAATTTGATCAGATCTACATGCAGGAGGCATCAGCAGCGATTACAAGTAACTGTGGAGCCGGCTGTTTTGGACTTATTTATATGCTGCAGTAAAATTTGGTCTGAAAAACAGTATTGACATTTTAAGAAAGCGTGTTATACTCAGACACATAAAAATAGAATATGATCTTCAGGGCAGGGTGTGATTCCCTACCGGTGGTATAGCCCACGAGCCGTAAGGCATGATTCGGTGTAATTCCGAAGCCGACAGTATAGTCTGGATGAAAGAAGATATGGATAAGCAGGATTTAAAGGATCGTTTTAAACGGTTGGTAAGATAATGCATACATGGCTCTGAAATAGTTTTATTTCAGAGTCTTTTTGTTTGTGACAATAGAATGTTCGCGGAGCGCGTATTTTATTGCTGCAAAAATTAGATATCCTGCCGGATATCAGAAACGGAAAAAAGTTTCGCATGGTATCCCGGTTTTTAAAATATGTCATTTTAGAAATCCCTAAAATCCGGTTTTAAGAAGCTCTGAACGATCGTGTTCAGAGCTTCTTTTTATGGCAATAGAATATTCCCGGAGCGTGTATTCTATCGTCATGAAGCAACAGAGATTGCAGATTTTATCTTGCAGGAAAGAGAAGGTATTCATGCAGCAGGAAAGATATATGCGCCGGGCAATGGAACTTGCAGAGCTTGGCAGAGGATGGACAAAGACAAATCCGGTGGTCGGTGCGGTTCTTGTAAAAGAGGACAGAATCATCGGGGAAGGCTATCATAAAAAATTTGGCGGACTTCACGCAGAGCGGGAAGCGCTGGCGGATTGCAGGAGCAGGGGAGAGGATCCGGCAGGAGCAGATCTTTATGTGACATTAGAACCATGCTGTCATTACGGGAAAACGCCTCCGTGTACACAGGCGGTCATAGAAGCCGGGATCAGCCATGTGTTTGTTGGGGCGGAAGACATCAATCCGCTTGTGGCGGGAGCCGGGATCCGGCAGTTAAGGGAGCAGGGCATCCTGGTGACGGAAGGAGTTTTACAGGAGGAATGTGAGTACCAAAATCGGGTATTTTTTCATTATATCCAGACAAAACTGCCCTATGTGCGGATGAAATATGCGATGACACTGGATGGAAAAATAGCGTCGGCATCCGGAAAATCGCAATGGATCACCGGAGAGGCGGCAAGAGAACAGGTACACCGCATGCGGCATGAAATGACCGGAATCATGGTTGGGGCAGGCACGGTAATCGCGGATGATCCAATGTTAAACTGCCGTCTGCCGCAGACAAAAGACCCGGTCAGGATCGTCTGTGATACGACATTGCGTATACCGCTTAAGAGCCGGATCGTGCAGACTGCAGAGGAGCAGAATACCATCATTGCAACCTGCTGTCAGGATGAGGCGAAGATCAGGGAATATCAGAAATATGGATGCCGGATCATAGTGACAGAACATGCGGATGGAAAAGTGGATTTAAAAGAACTGATGCGGCAGCTCGGAGCAGACGGGATCGAGAGCGTATTGCTTGAGGGCGGTGCCATGCTGAACTGGTCGGCGTTAGAAGCCGGGATCGTCAATGAGGTGTATGCGTATGTGGCACCGAAACTGTTTGGCGGTGCAGATGCCAAAAGTCCGGTTGCAGGAATGGGCGTGGATCATCCCGATGATGCGTATTGCCTGGTCAGTCAGAGGGTACAGCAAGTGGGGGAGGACATTCTGATTGCTGGGGAACTGAAAAATAAATGAGAGGGAAATAGATACATAAGGTTTGAACATACCGTAAAAAGCAGGGAGGGGAGAAAACTTGTTTACAGGAATTGTGGAAGAGGTCGGAAGGATCATAACAGCAGACCGGAAAGGCAATTCTGCCAGACTGAAAATAGAGGCAGAAAAAGTATTAGAGGATATCAAAATTGGTGACAGCATTGCCGTAAATGGAATCTGTCTTACAGTGACATCTTTCGGGAAAAATTATTTTACCGCCGATGTGATGCACGAAACGCTGCGGAGGTCATCGATTGGAGAAGCAGCGGCGGGAAGTCCGGTGAACCTGGAACGTGCGATGGCGGCAAACAGCAGATTTGGCGGTCATATCGTGACAGGACATATTGACGGAACCGGAACGATCTGTGAGGTCAAATCAGACGAGATCGCGGTTTGTTATTCCATCAAAGCACCGGAGAAGATCATGCATTACATTGTTGAAAAGGGTTCTGTTGCGGTGGATGGGATCAGCCTTACCGTTGCAAAAACGACACAGACCACTTTTATGGTGTCTGTCATCCCACATACGGCGCAGTGTACAGTTCTTGCATACAAAAAGGCGGGAGATACGGTAAATCTGGAAAATGACTGTATC
>OOAY01000565.1_pt1 | contig 19153 bp, 16 predicted proteins | sample 1670961 | NCBI WGS metagenome assembly OOAY01 (sample SAMN06348108, study PRJEB24527) | human gut metagenome | biome: human gut; feature: ankylosing spondylitis patient; material: feces | host: Homo sapiens | place: China | collected 2015-10
GAAGGTATGGATTGGCTGATTAGACCGTTTTATGAGCTTACAGTTGTTCTATTTAGATGTTGAGAACGCATAAATCAAAGAAATCCTCAAAATATCGCAGCTTAAAAAAATGAGTCGATTTTTATAGTCAATGAAAAAAAAGAAGGCGCATCGTGTATTACGACACACCTTCTTTTTTATTTCTTAGCCTCACCTCTTTTTCCTCACGGTCAAGGAATTGTTCCCCAGTGAGAAACTGTAATTTTCCCGGTATATAAAAAGAAAATCCCCGAAAACAATAGCTCCCGGGGATTTTCATTACCTTTATTATAAAATCGATATTATTCCTTGATATCTTTTAGCTCCCAAGCCAAAGCACTGGCACCCAATACAGCAGCATCAGAATCTTTCAGTTCAGAAACGAGCAATTTTGTCTTACCTTTATAAATATTCAGTACATTATCATCGATTGACTTCATAATCGGTTTCATGATATAATCGCCTGATTTAGCCAAACCTCCGAACAATACGATTGCTTCAGGACTGGAGAATGCAATAGCATCTGCCAAAGCTTCACCCAGAATATTTCCTGTAAACTCGAATATTTCCTGTGCCAGTTTATCTCCTTGTACAGCAGCGTCATATACATCTTTTGAAGTGATACTTTCTGCCGGAATGTTACGAAGCAAGCTGGCATCAGTACGAGCAGCTAGAAATTCACGGGCTGTACGGGCTACACCAGTAGCCGAGCAGTAAGTTTCCAAACAACCTTTACGGCCACAACCACAGATACGACCGTCACGACGGGCAATCACGTGCCCCAATTCACCGGCAAAACCGTCATGGCCATACACCATTTGACCGTTGATAACAATACCGCTACCTACACCGGTACCCAGGGTAATCATGATAAAGTCTTTCATACCACGGGCAGCACCATAAGTCATTTCACCGATAGCAGCTGCATTAGCGTCATTGGTCAAAGCCGTAGGAATACCCAATCTTTCTTCAAACATAGCAGCCAACGGAAGAATCCCTCTCCAAGGCAAGTTTGGAGCGAATTCAATAGTTCCCGTATAGTAGTTACCATTCGGAGCACCCACACCGATACCTCTGATCTTATCGACACCGCCATTAGCGATAATCAACGGAAGCAGATTCTTGCAAACTTCGTCAGCATATTCTTCGGCAGTAGGATAACCGGCAGTTTTGATTGAGCTGCTGGCAATAATAGTTCCGCGTGCGTCAACAATTCCAAAGACGGTGTTCGTTCCGCCTATGTCAATACCTACTACGTAGGGCTTTTCCATGTTTGAATTCATGATACTTTTATTTAAAAGGGTTAGTTAATCATTAAGTTTACTGCACACAAATTACGTAAAGAAGATTGAGTCTACAAAATGTTTTTAGAAAAAAGTTCGGCCACCTTGCAACTTTTCGTATCTTGAAGCCGTCTAATAGTAGAAATTTATTAGAAAACAGGAACTAAATAAAGAAAATTGTGATACAACTAACGGACATCAACAAGACCTACAACAACGGAGCACCCCTCCATGTACTTAAAGGCATTAATCTCACTATCGGACGAGGTGAATTTGTTTCTATCATGGGAGCATCCGGGTCTGGGAAATCAACCTTACTTAATATATTAGGAATACTTGATAACTACGATACCGGAGATTATTATCTGAACAACGTACTTATCAAAGACTTGAGCGAAACCAAAGCCGCCGAATACCGGAACCGTATGATCGGCTTTATTTTCCAGTCATTCAACTTAATTTCCTTCAAAGACGCCGTAGAAAACGTTGCACTTCCTTTATTCTATCAAGGGATCAGCCGAAAGAAACGAAATGCACTTGCACTGGAATATCTCGACCGATTGGGACTGAAAGACTGGGCGCACCATATGCCCAACGAAATGAGCGGCGGTCAGAAACAACGTGTAGCTATCGCCCGCGCACTCATCACCCAACCGCAAATTATCCTGGCCGACGAACCGACGGGAGCATTGGACAGCAAAACTTCAGTAGAAGTGATGCAAATCCTGAAAGACCTGCATAAAATGGGAATGACGATTGTAGTGGTCACCCATGAAAGCGGAGTGGCCAACCAGACCGATAAAATCATCCACATCAAAGACGGTATCATTGAACGAATTGAAGACAACATCGATCACGACGCTTCTCCTTTCGGCAAAAACGGTATCATGAAATAAATCAAAATATACTACTATACAAACGATATCATGATTGACATCTGGCAAGAAATTTATAGTACTATCAAACGCAATAAGCTGAGGACCTTCCTTACGGGATTTGCCGTAGCATGGGGAATATTCATGCTTATCGTCCTATTGGGTGCAGGCAACGGACTGATTCATGCATTCGAGCAATCGGCTTCGGAACGGGCGATGAACTCTATCAAGATTTTCCCGGGTTGGACAAGTAAATCCTACGATGGATTGAAAGAAGGAAGACGGGTGCAACTGGACAATAAAGACGTAGACGCTACCAACCGGTATTTCCCGGATCATGTTATCAATACCGGCGGAACGGTATGGCAAGGAGGCGTAAATCTTAGTTTCGGGCAAGAGTATGTAAGCCTGAGTCTTTCCGGTGTATATCCCAATCATACGGAAGTAGAAGTTGTAAAACTCTTCAAAGGACGTTTCATCAACGAGATTGATATCAGGGAACGACGCAAAGTGATCGTGCTCCATAAGAAGACTGCTGAAATCTTATTCGACAAGACCCATACCGATCCTATCGGACAGTTTGTCAATGCCGGCAATGTGGTTTATCAAGTGGTTGGACTTTATAACGACAAGGGAGACAGCGGAGACAGCGACGCCTACATTCCTTTCAGTACTCTGCAAACCATTTATAATAAGGGTGACAAACTGAATAACCTCATCATGACTACCAAAAATTTGGAAACAATAGAAGCCAATGAGAAGTTTGAAACCTACTACCGCAAAGTTTTGGGAGCCAATCATCGTTTTGACCCGACCGACCATAGTGCAATTTGGATATGGAACCGATTTACCAATTATCTACAACAACAGCAGGGGTCGGCCATGCTCCGTATAGCGATTTGGGTTATCGGTATTTTTACATTACTAAGCGGAATTGTCGGAGTTTCCAATATCATGCTGATCACGGTAAAAGAACGTACCCGTGAATTTGGTATCCGCAAAGCACTCGGCGCCAAACCGCTTTCTATTCTTTGGCTGATTATCGTTGAGAGTGTCACTATTACCACAATATTCGGATATATAGGCATGGTGGCCGGTATCGGAGCAACCGAATGGATGAACAACGCTTTCGGCAATCAGACAATGGATACCGGAATGTGGACAGAAACGGTTTTTCTGAATCCTACTGTCGACATCAGAATCGCCATACAAGCTACACTCACATTAATAATAGCTGGAACATTAGCCGGATTGTTCCCTGCCCGGAAAGCAGTCAGTATCCGGCCGATCGAAGCACTTAGAGCAGATTAAGATTATGAGAATAGACATAGATACTTGTGAGGAAATCCTCATCACTATCACAAGAAATAAGACAAGAAGTCTGCTGACTGCATTCGGTGTGTTCTGGGGAATTTTTATGCTTGTAGCCCTTATTGGCGGCGGACAGGGACTGGAATATATGCTAAAAAAGAACTTTGAAGGATTTGCGACTAACTCCGGTTTCCTAGCTTCACAAAGGACAGGAGAAGCGTATAAAGGTTTTCGCAAAGGAAGGTGGTGGAATCTGGAATCTACAGATATCGAACGCCTTCGTTCGCAGGTCAAAGAAGTGGAAGTCATTACCCCCTCCGTTGCACGTTGGGGATCTAAAGCTGTATACGAAGATAAGAAATATGATTGCAGTGTAAAAGGACTATACCCCGATTATCTCCACATCGAATCACAGGAAATGGCGTATGGACGGTTTATCAATGAAGTTGATATACGCGAAGCGCGAAAAGTTTGTGTGATCGGCAAACGAATTTATGAAAGCCTTTTCAAACCGGGAGAGAACCCGTGCGGCAAATACGTGAGAGTAGACGGGATTTATTATCAGGTGATCGGGATGTCTTCTTCCGAAGGAGATATGAATATACAAGGAAGAGCTTCGGAAGCCATCACTCTACCTTTCACCACCATGCAACAGGCTTATAATCTGGGAGGGCAGATTGATGTAGTATGCTTCACAGCCAAACAAGGTGTCAAGGTGTCTGAACTGCAACCGAAAATGGAACAGATTATCAAAGCTGCCCATTATATCGCCCCTAACGACAAACAAGCAGTTATGTATCTGAATGCCGAAGCGATGTTTTCTATGGTAGACAACTTATTCAACGGCATTAATATATTGGTCTGGATGGTAGGATTAGGAACGTTACTGGCAGGTGCTATCGGTGTATCCAATATCATGATGGTGACCGTAAAGGAACGCACGACCGAAATTGGTATCCGCCGGGCTATCGGAGCACGTCCGAAAGATATCCTGCAACAGATTCTATCGGAAAGTATGGTGCTCACCACGATTGCCGGAATGTTCGGGATTTCTTTTGCCGTAATGATATTGCAAGTAGCAGATATGCTAGCCAGTTCAAACGGAGGAGACAGCCATTTTCAAGTCAGCTTCGGATTAGCGGTCGGCACTTGCGCACTTCTGGCTGCATTGGGGATGTTAGCCGGCCTGGCACCTGCTTATCGGGCAATGGCTATCAAGCCGATTGAAGCAATCAGAGATGAGTAGAAGTTGAGTATTGAGAAGGAAGAGTTGAAAGTTGAATAAAGAATTAAAAATTAAACATATATAATCAAGATGAAAAAGTATCTGAAAATCGTATTATTGGTAATTGTTGCCATAATCCTCGTCGGAACGTTCGTATTCCTTTATCAGAAGTCGCGCCCGAAGGTTGTTGTCTACGAAACCCTCAAGCCAGAAGTGACTGATCTGCAAAAGACCACCGTAGCTACCGGAAAAGTAGAACCAAGAGATGAAATTCTAATCAAGCCCCAGATCTCGGGTATTATTGACGAAGTATACAAGGAGGCAGGACAAGCAGTGAGGAAAGGTGAGGTGATAGCCAAGGTAAAGGTTATCCCCGAACTCGGACAGTTAAACTCGGCAGAAAGCCGTGTCCGTCTGGCGGAGATTAATGCAACACAGGCGGAAACGGATTTTTCCCGCGTGAAGAAACTGTATGAGGACCAACTAATCAGCCGGGAAGAATATGAGAAAAGTGAAGTAGCCGTCAAACAGGCACGCGAAGAAAAGCAGACTGCCAAAGATAACCTGGAAATCGTAAAAGAAGGTATTACCAAAAACAGTGCTTCATTCAGCAGTACCATGATTCGTTCTACTATCGACGGACTGATTCTAGACGTACCGGTAAAAGCCGGAAACTCGGTGATCATGAGTAACACCTTCAATGACGGAACAACTATTGCTACGGTAGCCAACATGAATGATTTGATTTTCCGTGGTAATATTGATGAAACAGAAGTAGGCCGCATCCATGAAGGTATGCCGCTTAAGTTGACTATCGGAGCTTTACAAAATCTGACATTCAACGCGATATTGGAATATATATCTCCTAAAGGAGTAGAGACTAACGGAGCTAACCAGTTTGAAATTAAAGCTGCTATTTCAGTTCCGGACTCCGTACAGGTTCGTTCCGGTTATTCGGCGAATGCGGAAATTGTATTGCAGCGTGCCAATAAGGTACTGGCAGTACCCGAAAGCACCGTTGAATTTAAAGGTGATTCTACATTTGTATATATCATGACTGATTCCGTACCCGAACAGAAATTCCAACGTACACAAGTGACCACAGGAATGAGTGATGGTATCAAAATTGAGATTAAGAAAGGGGTGACTGCCAATGACAAAATTCGCGGCGCCGAGAAAAAAGACAAATAACTCATTTTCTATGAAAACAATCTATAAAACCATAGCTATCTTTCTACTCGCCGGAACAGGAGTAGATTCCGCACAGGCACAGAACGGTTCTTCGCAAACCTGGACGTTGCGGCAATGTATTGATTATGCTATCGAGCATAACATCAATATTCGCCAGACAGCTAATGAAGCAGAACAAAATAAAGTGGACGTAAATACAGCCAAATGGGCACGCCTCCCGAATCTAAGCGGAAGTGCGAGTCAGAATTGGAGTTGGGGACGTAGTGCCTCGCCGGTAGATAACTCCTACAGTGATATCAACAGCGCGAATACAAGCCTCAGCTTAGGGACCAATGTACCGATTTTTACAGGTTTACAGTTATCAAATCAATATTCATTAGCCAAGTTGAATCTTAGGGCCGCTATCGAGGACCTGAACAAAGCTAAAGAAGATATAGCCATCAACGTTACCTCTGCTTATCTGCAAGTTCTATTTAACCTGGAGTTAAGCAAAGTCGCCTTTAATCAGACGAACTTGAGCAAAGATCAGTTGAAACGCATCAAAGGACTCTTCGAAGTAGGTAAAGCCTCACCATCGGAAGTGGCTGAAGCACAAGCACGTGTGGCACAAGATGAAATGACTTCCGTACAAGCGGACAATACATATAAATTATCATTGCTAGACCTCAGCCAACTGCTTGAGTTACCGACTCCCGAAGGTTTCATTCTCGAAAATCCGAAAGAAGAACTGGAATTCGAAGCGCTAACTCCGCCGGATGATATATATACACAAGCGCTTGCCTACAAACCTAGCATTAAAGCAGCGGAATATCGCTTGCAAGGTAGTCAGAAGAACATCCGTATCGCTCAAAGTAATTTTTATCCGCAATTATCTTTCAGTGCCGGACTCGGAAGCAACTATTATACAGTGAGTGGTAAATCAGAGGGAAGTTTCAGCAGCCAGATGAAAAATAACCTCAACAAATATATCGGATTTAATCTTAGTGTCCCTATCTTTAACCGTTTCGCTACACGAAACCGTGTACGAACCGCCCGGTTACAACAAGCAAATCTCAGTTTACAACTAGATAATACCAAAAAGATTCTTTACAAAGAAATACAACAAGCCTGGTACAATGCTCTGGCAGCAGAAAGTAAATATAACTCCAGTGAAGTGGCAGTGAAAGCCAATGAAGAATCTTTCCGGTTAATGAGCGAGAAATTCAATAACGGTAAAGCAACTTTCGTGGAATATAATGAGTCAAAGTTGAATCTGACTAAAGCACTCTCTGACAAGTTACAAGCTAAATATGATTATCTATTCCGTACTAAAATTCTGGATTTCTATAAAGGAGAAATTATAGAATAGAAAACGTCATTGAGTTTTTTACAAGAAATACTTCAAACATATCCGCCGGTTCATTCGTTACTATAGAAAGAACCAACGGATATGAAACACTTTATCATCGCAGCAGAAATTTATCTTGCAGGAGGATGTTTCTGGGGAACAGAACATTTCCTAAAACAAATCAGAGGAGTAGAAAGTACCGAGGTAGGCTATGCCAACAGTATTATCAACCAGCCGACCTATCAACAGGTATGTTCGGGAGAAACCAATGCAGCTGAAACGGTGAAAGTAGTCTATGACCCCGAAACAGTTAATTTAAGTCTGCTTCTTGATCTGTATTTTAAAACGATTGATCCTACCAGCCTCAACCGGCAGGGAAATGATCGCGGTACGCAATATAGAACGGGGATTTATTATACTAATAAAGCGGATATCGCTGTTATCAATCAGGCTGTCCGGGCATTAGCGGATCAATATAAAAATCCCATTGCCATAGAAGTAAAACCATTGACAAATTTCTATCCGGCAGAAAACTATCATCAGGATTATCTGGATAAAAATCCGAACGGCTATTGCCATATCAACCCGGCTTTATTTGAAATGGCACGCAAAGCCAATGCTCCCAAGTCCAAAGTTTATCAAAAACCGGATGACACAGTCCTTCGCCAACAATTATCGGCAGAGCAATATGCCGTCACCCAGAAAAATGCTACGGAACCTGCTTTCCGGAATGAATACTGGGACGAGTACCGTCCCGGTATCTACGTAGATATCACCACCGGAGAACCCCTATTTGTTTCGACCGACAAGTTCGATTCCGGTTGTGGCTGGCCTAGTTTCTCCCAACCGATTCAAAAGGACTTGATTACAGAGAAGAAAGATACTTCTTATGGAATGACACGTACCGAAGTACGCAGTAAAACCGGAAACGCCCACCTAGGACATGTATTTACGGATGGTCCGAAAGAAAAAGGAGGATTACGTTACTGTATCAATAGTGCTTCTCTTCGTTTTATTCCGAAAGAAAAAATGAAAGAGGAAGGCTACGGAGAATACTTACCGCTTATCAAATAAAAAAAGAACGGCGGACTGTCCTTCAAAGGCTGTCCATCGCGTTTAATGCATTTTTTTACCTACCTTTGCATCCGATAATTAAAAGGTAAATGATGAAAACAAATAGCCAAAAGCGTATTCTTCCGCTAGCTCTCAGTGGAGGAATACTCATCTGCCTCATTTGTATCTACTCAGGTCGCAGCGTTCTTCTACGGAGCATAGTCAACCGACACACATCCCGTATCGAGCAGACACACGGGTTATGCATTCATTACGACAAACTGGAGATGAATGGTTTAAATGAAATATATCTCCAAGGCCTTTCGGTTATCCCCGAACAACGGGATACACTATTCACATTAGCATCAACCCGCATCAAGCTGAATTTTTGGAAATTACTCACCAAGAAAATAGAAGTAAGCTACATAGCAGCAGAAGATATCAGACTCACATTTACAAAGCAAGACTCCATCGCCAATTATGATTTTCTCTTTAAAAAAGACCGGAAAGTTCCATCACAAACATCCGGTCAAACCGTAACGGAAATCAATTATGCGGAAAGAATAAACAAGCTACTCAATTTATGCTACGGTTTTCTACCTGAAAACGGACAATTAAAACAGATTTATATCACTGAACGAAAAGACAGCAACTTCGTTTCTATGGTATTCCCTTCTTTTATCATCAAAGAGAACAAGTTCCGGTCAACCATTGAGATACACGAAGATACACTAACCCGGCATTGGATAGCTGATGGCGAACTGAAACAATCTGCCAATACATTAATGGCAAAGCTATACTCTGCCGATTCCACAAAAGTTTCTATACCTTATATTACCCGCCGTTTTGGTGCGAAAGTCACTTTTGACACCTTATCTTATAGCATGACCAAAGAAAGTAATGGAAAAAACCAGCTATATCTCAACGGAAAAGCGAAAGTAAACGGACTTGATATATTCCACAAAGTACTGTCTCCCGAAGTGATTCATCTCGACCGCGGACATTTAGGATATCAAATGAACATTAGCGACCATTCTTTTGAATTGGATAGCACCACTACGGTTATATTCAATAAAATTCAGGTTCATCCTTATCTACGAGCCGAAAAGAAAAAAGATTTATGGCATTTCACTGCAGCCGTTGACAAATCATGGTTTCCGGCAGACGAGCTGTTCAGTTCTCTGCCCAAAGGCCTGTTCAACAACCTGGAAAGTATCAAAACAAGTGGTGAGTTAGCTTATCATTTCCTGTTGGATATTGATTTTGCACAATTGGATAGTCTCAAATTAGAATCAGAGTTGAAAGAGAGGAATTTCGAGATTGTAGAATATGGCGATACCCAACTGTCCAAGATGTCAGGCGAGTTTGTCTACACAGCATATGAAAATGGAATGCCAGTACGCACTTTCCCCGTCGGCCCTTCCTGGGAACATTTCACCCCACTTGACAGCATTTCACCGATCCTGCAAATGTCTGTGATGCAAAGTGAAGACGGGGCGTTTTATTATCATCATGGTTTCCTGCCCGATGCACTCCGCGAAGCGTTGATTTACGATTTGCAAGTCAAACGTTTTGCACGTGGCGGAAGCACTATCACAATGCAATTAGTGAAGAATGTATTTCTGAACAAAAATAAAAACTTTGCCCGCAAACTGGAAGAAGCATTGATTGTATGGATCATAGAAACAAAGAGACTGACTTCGAAAGAACGGATGTATGAGGTATATCTGAATATTGCGGAATGGGGCCCGCTAATCTACGGCATCCAGGAGGCTTCCGCCTACTACTTCAACAAACGTCCTTCCCAACTGACTACGGAAGAAAGTATCTTCCTGGCTTCTATCATCCCGAAGCCCAAACATTTCCGCAGTTCTTTCGCAGAAAACGGAAAACTGAAAGAGAGCATGGAAGGATATTATAAACTCATTGCCGGACGTCTTGCCCAAAAAGGTTTGATAAGTGAAATCGAGGCGGATACTATCCGCCCCGAAATCCAAGTTACGGGCGATGCCCTGAATAGTCTAGCCGGCAAAACACCGGAGTCTAGCTCTCCTACCGCTGAGGAGCAATGATATAAATAATTAAAGGAATAGGTTATCTTCTTGAATTGGTGTCTCGCTCTGAAGAACGGGAAGAAGAACTTCGACTGCTGCTTCTCGTACTTTCGGAAGAGGAACGTCTTTCCGTTTTTCCACCGGAAACATTGCTCCGGTTAGAACTACTGCTACGGCTCGGACCGGAAGTACTGCTACTGCGACCGGAACTGCTGCCCCAGCTAGTGGAAGTGTTACTTCTATCGGAACGATTATTTCTACCGGACGAAGAGCTACTGCCGCTACCGGACGGACGACTATCATTTCTTCTACTTGTACTCGAGCTACTACTCTCACGATTAGGACGGCTTGCTGTCGTACTGCTACCTCCCGTCGGTCTACGATCTGATTCAGGACGAACTGATGTTGAGGGCCGTGAAGAACTGCCGGGCCGCGTTGTCGTTCCGGGTCGCGTTGCCGTTCCGGGACGAGTTGATGTTCCCGGTCGTGAATTATGACTCGGACGCTGTGATGGACTTGGACGTCCCGTTACCCCCGGACGAGTCGGTGCATTGTGCGGACGGACGGAAGAATTCGGGCGGAAATGAACCGAACCAAAATCCGAACGACGATAAGAATGGAAAGATCTCTGCTCTCTTACCCGATACGGAGTAGGATAATGTCTGAAATTATATCTGTCCCGATAGAAACTTACGTGATGAAGGTGCGGGCGATAATGTGCTCCACAGTAAGTCCGATAATGATAAGGCAGACCGAAGTAGAACAAACTACGATTCGGATAATTCACATAAACCCGGAAACTCCATCTTCCGCCGGTAATATAAATCGGGCGGTAGAAATAATCAGCTCCCAGAAACCGACGATACTGTGCGTCACTCAATACCCACCGGAGGTCATCATTACGAATATCCAAAGCTTCATAATAATCATCTAATGCCCATTCATAGCCACGGGCCACATAATCCATGATATTACGAACAGAATAAATAAAGTCGTAATTAATCTCATACGCATCATTATATTGCTGAGTGCTCAAACTCAATTCGTATGCCATTTTATCAGTAAGAAAGCGTGTTTCCTTACGCACTTTGCTAGTGCTCATTCCAGCCATCGCTGTCGTACCGACAGTCAGCCCGATAGCAAAGAGTAAAAATAATATTCGCTTCATAATTTAATCTCCTATCATTTATTTGTTTGATGATATTCTTTGATAAACTTGTACATTTCATCTTTATACACAGTGGAAAACAAGCTATCAATCACCTTATTAAAATTCTGCTTATCCCTTACATAAGGATAAAGTTTCTTCATCATCTCAACCTGATCGGGCGTATAAGAAATCTCTTTTACAATTCTCACACATTGGCTTGAAGTGACATCATGCTTGTCCAACATCTGTCCGATCAACCTCTTCTGGTCATCACTCATAATTGTGAATTTCAACTTCTCGATGAAGTTATTAAACTCAGTATCCGTCATCAGACGAATTTCTTCCGGCTGGTGACCGGGAACAACTTCAAAAGTAGTGACAGTAGGAGGAGGTACTACGACCGGATGCGGCGAAGGTCTGCCATAGCCTTTGAATGTATCCATACTGATCACCTTTTTATTGGCAAACTGAACAATGATTGTCATGGGCTCCGAAGTCAAAACAGGCGTCCCGTTATCACGATGAAATTCCCATTCTTCCATATCACCGTCGAAACGTCGGTAATCCGGTTTTCCAAAAATACTTTCAACATCTCTTTGAGTCATCCCTTGCTGTACACCCATAACCTGCTTGTTAGAAATATAGCTGGTAAAACAGCTACTGACTCCCAGTCCCAATGCCAACAGTAGGATGATATGTATCTTTTTCATAGCCATATAGTTTTAATAGTTAGTATCAGCGTCTGCCATAGTTCTGCACAAACTTATTCATTTCATCCTTATTGGAAGAAAACGTCAGTGTAGCAATCACCGTAAAGAAAGCCTCCTTGTCAACAATCCGGGGATACATCTTTTTCATGATTGCCATTCGGTCATCATCAAAAGTATAGAGCTTTGTCACTTGGAGACATTGGGCAGACGTAAAATCTGAATTTGCCAATGCAGTATTAAGCAATGCCATGCGATCATCCTCAAACGGTTCTTTCTTCAGATTATTATAGAACGTTTTAAAAAGCTGATCGTTCATCACCCTGTCGTGACGGTCATAATTCGGACGGTGTTCTCCTTGTCCCGGTCTGCCCGGACGGACATTGGCATGACGGTCATCTACAAAAATATCTTTCACACCTCTTCCGTCGAAGTAAACACGTTCGTTGTACAACCTCTCCCCTTTCCAAACACGCTCTCCCGGACGGGTGAAACGGGTAGCATAAACCTCAACCGTGTAATATCCCCGATCCAGGTTAGCTACAAAGCAAGTGGTAGTCGGCAAGCACATCTGGTTTCCACCAAAGTAAACAAGAATAGGGGTATTACCACCGTCAATACGGATTCCGCTGACGGACTGCGCTTGTAAAGAGAGAGCGGATAACAGGATGCAGAAACTTATTATTATCTTACGCATAACTTATCTAGTTTTTATTATTACTTCTTTATTTAATCTGATACTACAAAAATAGGGCGAGGAAACTCCCCACCCCAGTGATTCTCTCTATTCATACATAGGGATTTCCCTATTCTGATTAGGAGTCTGCCAAAGTGATGCCATCTTCGTGCAAGGTTATCAGGTGTTTCTTATATAAGTCACCCACTCCTTTCTTAAAGGTCTTCTTGCTGACACCAAATGTAGCATAAATATCTTCCGCAGGACTTTTATCATTCAGTCTGATCCTTCCGTCATTCTCCCTGATATAATTCAGCAAGGTTTTCGAGAAATCATCTATCTTCTCAAAGCCTGGTTTCTGAAGGATCAAATCCACCTTGCCGTCTTCGCGCACCTGTTTCACAAAAGCCTTCATCTCCATACCTGTCTGCAATGTAGAAAATATCTCGTTTTCGTAAAGCAAACCGCTATACTTATTGTCTATGATTGCCTTGAAGCCCAAATCCGTTTTCTGCCAAATGAGAATATTCACTTCATCCCCCGAAGCATACTCCGGCCTGTCTTTCGACAGATAGCGTTCCACCTTTGCCGAAGCCACAATGCGATAACTTTCATCATCCAAATGTGCATGAATCACGTACTTCCGTCCAACCTGCATCTTCATCTTCTGCTCACTGAACGGCACAAACAGGTCCTTCATCAACCCCCAGTTCAAGAAAGCTCCAAACTGATTCACCCATGCCACTTCCAGACAGGCAAACTGCCCTACCTGCACCAACGGAGTCAGCGTAGTGGCAATCAATCTCTCATCCATATCCAGATAAAGAAAGACATTCAAAAAGTCTCCTATTTTACAGTCTTCGGGCACATAACGGGTGGGCAACAAAATCTCCCCCTCCTCTCCTCCGTCGAGATACACCCCGAAATCGACTTCCTTTACAACTTCAAGCTGATTGAATTTTCCTAATTCGATGCTCATATTTATCCATTTATATAATATAGGATACAAAGATAATCTATTTTAGACAGATCCTTCAATCAGCCAGCTATAACTTTTCGTTATCTGATAAAACTATTTTCAATGAACAATCAGGTCAATAAAGTGTTAACTTTGTAGCGACAAAAAGAAATAACAGATTATTCACCTTTAAATAGATAGCTTTATGGAATTTTTAACCAACGAGAAACTTACAATTGTAGGAGCAGCCGGAATGATTGGCTCCAATATGGCTCAAACTGCCATGATGATGAAACTCACTCCGAATATTTGTCTGTATGATCCGTTTGCTCCCGCTTTGGAAGGGGTGGCAGAAGAATTGTACCACTGCGGCTTCGAAGGTGTCAACCTTACTTATACTTCTGATATCAAAGAAGCGTTGACCGGAGCATCTTACATCGTTTCTTCCGGTGGTGCAGCCCGCAAAGCAGGTATGACCCGCGAGGACTTGCTGAAAGGAAATGCAGAAATCGCCGCTCAATTCGGTAAAGACGTCCGCCAATATTGCCCGAACGTAAAACATATTGTTGTCATTTTCAATCCGGCCGACATTACCGGTTTGATTACCTTACTGTATTCCGGACTGAAACCGTCTCAGGTTTCTACGCTGGCAGCATTGGACAGCACCCGTCTGCAAAACGAACTGGTGAAATACTTCCATATCCCGGCTTCTGAAATTCAGAACTGCCGCACATACGGCGGTCATGGCGAACAAATGGCCGTATTTGCTTCTACCACTAAAGTGAAAGGAGAACCGTTGACTGATTTCATTGGTACGACCCGTCTCCCATTAACCGAATGGGAAGAACTGAAAGTACGTGTTATCCAAGGTGGAAAGCACATCATCGATCTGCGCGGCCGTTCTTCTTTCCAAAGCCCCGCCTATCTTTCTATCGAGATGATCGCTGCCGCTATGGGCGGACAACCTTTCCGCTGGCCTGCCGGAACGTATGTCTCCAATGGAAAATTCGATCATATCATGATGGCAATGGAAACTTCAATCACCAAAAACGGTGTCACTTATAAGGAAGTAGCCGGAACTCCTGCCGAACAGGCTGAACTGGAAAAGAGCTACGAACACTTGTGCAAGCTCCGTGATGAAGTTATTGAAATGGGAATCATACCTGCCATCAAAGACTGGCATTCATTGAATCCAAACATCGATTAAACAAGCATATTGATAAAAAGCCGGAACTCTACCGATATTTCTATTGGTCTGAGTTCCGGCTTTTTCTATTTATTCATTCTTTGAATGAGAAGTACATTCCGGACAAATCCCCTTGAGAACATAATTAATGCTATGTAACGTGAATCCTTTAGGCAAATCAATAACCGGAATATGTGTACCTTCCAGACAAAAAGTCCGATGACATTTCTCACAATAGAAATGCGAGTGTAAATCCTGCACCACGCAGTTACAGGAGTTGTCGCAAACGGCATACTTCAACGAACCGCTTCCATCATCTATGCTATGTATCAGGTGATGAGACAGAAAGAGAGCTATTGTCCGGGATATGGTCGATTTGTCTACCGTATCCAAGAGAGTTTCCAGATCCAGTAACGATACGGCCCGTCCAACTTCCAACATATTTTTCAATATGAGAAGCCTTATTGCTGTCGGTTTGATATCCCGTCTTTCCAGCTTATCCAAATAAACATTCTCTTCCATATTCTTTTTATTTTATCATCTTCTGTATTCTTACTGCATTCATAATGGCAAGCAATGCAACGCCGACATCCGCAAAGACAGCTTCCCAAAGTGTAGCCAGTCCGCCGGCTCCCAAGATAAGTACCAGCAGTTTCACTCCAAATGCCAGCGACACGTTCTGCCAGATAATCCGGCGAGTCAGCTTTCCTACTTTAATGGCTTCGGCCACTTTCGACGGTTGATCTGTTTGTATCACGACATCAGCTGTTTCAATCGCCGCATCACTGCCCAATCCACCCATAGCAATACCGACATGGCTCAACGCAAGCACAGGAGCGTCGTTCATCCCGTCACCGACAAAGGCAATCTGATTTGCTTCATTCTTCCGCAATTCCTCCAGATGTTTCACTTTACCGTCAGGAAGCAGATCGCCATAAGCCTTTGATATACCGAGTTTCTCTGCAAAGTTAGTAACAATACTCTGTTTATCACCGGATAATATCTGAATGTTTTCAATGTTTAATGCTTTTAAGTTATCAATCGCCGTCTTCGCGTCATCCTTCAATGCGTCCGCCAACAAGAGATAACCCGCATAACTGCCTCCAATAGCACAAACTACAATCGTATCGGTAACACTCTGCAATTCTGCCGGATATTTTATGCTAAACTTAGACAGTAACCGACTATTTCCAACGAGCACCGAAGTCCCGTCTATTATTGCCTCCAAACCGAGACCTGCAAATTCTTTAGTATTGGTGACAACCGCAAGCCCTATATCCTGCAGTTTTGCATAGTTCACAATCGCTTTAGCGATCGGATGTGTACTGTCACTTTCTACTGAAGCAATCATCCTCACCAGTTCCTTCTCCGAAATCCCAGATACACACTTACAATCCTGCACCTCAAATGTTCCTTTGGTCAGCGTTCCCGTTTTATCGAATACGACTGTATTGATTTTAGTGACTGCATCCAGATAATTGCCGCCTTTAAACAGAATCCCCAATCGGGAAGCTGCTCCGATACCACCGAAATAACCTAATGGAATACTTACTACCAGCGCACATGGACACGAAATTACCAGAAAAACCAAAGCTCTGTATAACCAATCATTAAATGTAAACACGAATTGAGGGTCTATCAATGAATAGCCGAACGGGAGCAGCACAATCAATACCGCCAGTGCTATGACAATAGGAGTATAGATACGGGCAAACTTACGGATAAACAATTCTGCCGGTGCTTTCCGTTCCGAAGCATTCTGAACGAGTTCCAATATCCGTGCAAGCGCACTTTTATCGAAAGGTCTTTCTACTTTAATCCTGATTACTTTATCCGTCACAATCATCCCCGCAAGGACTTCCTCTCCTTTTCTGATGTCACGGGGAACACTTTCTCCCGTCAACGCGGCCGTATTAAAAGCAGCGATTTCATTCAACATCACTCCGTCCAAAGGAACTCTCCCACCCGCCTTTATTTCAATGACCTCTCCTACTTTTACATTTTGAGGACTTTCTACCACAAGATTATCCTCCCTAAGCACCAAGGCTTTCTCAGGTCTCACATCCAGCAAAGCACCGATATTACGTTTCGCCCTGTCTACCGCTTTATTCTGAAACAACTCTCCTATCGTATAAAACAGCATTACAGCGACTCCTTCCGGATACTCACCAATATAAAAGGCTCCCAGCGTAGCAACAATCATCAGTGTAAACTCGCTGAAGTAGTCTTTTTCCCTGATACCCTCCCAAGCCTCTTTCATCACTGGTATTCCTACCGGAAGATAAGCCAGGATATACCATATTAAAGCAACATACTCTCCAAGGAAAAAGGCAAAATTCAGGGCATTCATTATAATACCTCCTATCAGAAGTATAAATGAAAGCCCTACTTTCCAGTATTCGTGAACTATCGAAGTACTGGCATTCTTTTTATTTTCTGTCGTGCATGAATGTGCACCGCAACAACAATGTCCCATATTCATTCGTTTTTTATCTGTTGCAAAGGTAACGAATGATTCGTGCAACAAAGTTGCAAAGTCCGTTTTAGAACATATAACCAAATGATATCATCAGGTTCCTGTTTTTCATACCCAAATCTTTCTGCACGTCAATCAACCCGAAATCATAACTCAAAGCAACCTGATATTTTTTGTTGAACTCAACACCGGCTTTCAATCCGAGGCCGAAGTCGAATCGTTTGAACCCGTCATCGCCAAATATATCTTCAGATACAGATTTACCTTCCAGGCCTCCTACACTTTCCATACCTTCTATATCAGCCCAATCACCAATCGCATTGCCTATGCTCAATTTTGCTTTTCCAAACAGACCGACAGCCAAATAAGGACCTACGCTACCAAACAGCGCAAAGTTTTCATTTACAGCATATTTATAACCAACATGCACCGGTATCTCCAAATAATACGGATTAAATTTAACGGTTGCAATTGATCCTCCATCAATTTTAGCACCTTTCAACGTCAGTAACGCAGCAAAATCCATGTATGCCCCACTTGCTTCCTGCGATAACCCCAACTCAGCTTTGACACCTGCATGAAAACCTACCCTGTTGTCAAAACCGGTAAAAGTATATTTACTCACATTCATACCTGCCATAACACCCCATTTCAAGTTGTCCTGCGCATTTACACTCACCATAGCTATCGCTGTTAAAGCGAATAATACCAGAATCTTTTTCATAAGAATGAATAATTTAATTATTGTTTAGAAATCATGTGCTGCAAATATAAGAAAAACAAGGTTCAATATATCCGGTAGGACGAATAAATTCGCTACATAAAATACGTATCTTTAAGATAACATTAATATAGCTCCACATTCTATATAAAAGTATTAAAATCCAAGTAAAAGAAAAACATATTTATAGTAAAGACAGCGACTACACATACATCGCGTAAAGCAATAGATATTTATATATTACGTTACCTACATCCTTATCATATCTCGTCTTCATCCATTTATGTTCTTATCTCATCTTCTATCGTTCCACTCAAGTAGACAGATCTATGCACTCCAGTAGATAAATCCTGCCACTCCAGTAAACAAGCCTGTTCACTAAAGTAGAACGAATAAGATATCACTTAAAAGACATAACATTAGTTAGTGAATAATTAGTTATTACTTAATGTTTTATATGAAAACAATAGGTATCCTCCAGATACAATAAGCTTGGTTAAATACTACCGAAAGGATTTATTACCCTATGAGAAATAAGAGAAAATAGTATGAGAAATGAAGGAATTTGAAGAGAAAACTATGAGAAATGCATGAGAAATACCAATTCAAAAAACATTTCTCATAGCGGTATCTTACTAATAATCTTACATTTAGCCACTAGGTTATGAGAATATGAGAAATGAAAACAAAAAACTGATTCTTCTTCAAATTTGGTGGTAAAATTAATTAAGAAAATAATAATTTGATAATCGATAGTATTCAACATTCTCCTCCTTCAGGAAGGAGGAGTCCCCGTAGGGGGAGGTGGTAGGTGAATGCGTAAGTCGGTTATTATCAGCATTGTGTATCCACCTACCACCCCGGCTTTCAGCCACCCCTCCTTCTGGGAGGTTGTGTAAAAAGTAAGAATCAAGTGTTCTTTGACATATTGTATAAAAAGGA
>OOAY01000570.1_pt1 | contig 18967 bp, 18 predicted proteins | sample 1670961 | NCBI WGS metagenome assembly OOAY01 (sample SAMN06348108, study PRJEB24527) | human gut metagenome | biome: human gut; feature: ankylosing spondylitis patient; material: feces | host: Homo sapiens | place: China | collected 2015-10
ATGATGAAAAAACGGTATGAATTAATACTCAAATAAATAAAGCAGAGCTTAAACATAACTCTGCTTTATAATTAAAGGGACAAAATAATTTTACATCTGTTACTGTTTCGGTCGCAGATTCTCATCAAATACCAGGCGTTTCCTGCCAGGTTCAATTTCCCGCAATGGCTCGACTTGATGTAACGTCTGCTTACAGCGTGTCACCAGCACCTGGTACTCATGCGTACCCTGCTTTTTCCATGCCAACTCCTGCTCACTGAGTTCACGAATCGCTTTCGCCGGGCTGCCGACAATCAGGTAATTAGCTGGCATTTCTGCTTTGGCTTTCACAAATGCGGATGCACCAACAATGCTGTTCTCGCCAATCACCGCACCGTCCATCACTACCGCGTTCATTCCCACTAATGCATTGCGGCGGATAATGCAGCCGTGAAGGATAGCGCTATGACCAATATGTCCATCTTCTCCTACAACAGTATCCTGCTCGGGAAAACCGTGCATAACGCAATTATCCTGAATGTTCGCGCCATCTTTCACCACGATACGACCAAAATCGCCACGCAGGCTGGCATTTGGCCCAACGTAAACGCCCTTGCCGAGAATAACATCGCCGATCAATACCGCTGTCGGATGGACAAAACTCTCTTCTGGCACAACCGGAGTCAGACCGTCTATCTGATAAATTGGCATAACGCCTCCTGTTCAATATTCAAGCCGCCAAAACGTTGAAAATACAGGCTTCCCGGCGCAGGCAGTTCACCGACCGAGGTTTCACCTTTTTCACTAACGAACGCTAAAGCAGCAGGCGCTACGCGCTGATAAATGTTGATACACAGCTGACGCGCCGTATGCCCTGCCCAGTGTGCCGGAAGCAACTCCTCCGGCAACAATGGGTCTTTAAGGACGACACGGCGATAAAAATGGATCAGTAAAAGCTGAATATGAAATGCCCGCTCCGGGGTTAACTCGTCTGCCGCCTCTTTTAAAAGCGGCACCAGCGGGCGGAATGACTGAATAAAGGTTTCGTACATGGCATTTTGTTCAGTTAAATGCCAGCACTCTTCTACTCTGGCACGCAGTGCTGCGCGAGAAAGCGCCAGTGGTATTTGCGCTTCAAAACAAATCACGTTATCCGCCACACCCGCTTCATGCAAAAGTGTCTGTACATCGGCCAGTTTTTGCGACGGCGATGCCATCAGGCTGGGTGCCAGTGCGCCAAAACCTTGCCAGATCAACTGCTTTTTGACATCAGCCAGCGTTGATTTATCTAAACCTTCCGAGAGCAACAGGAGCCATTTACCATCCCATGCAGGTTGCTCTGCGCGATAAATTTTACTTTCTGCCCGTCGCGTCAGGCGCAAGCCTTTATCACTGAGGCTATAGAAACTGCGTCGCCCGATGCGGGAAACATCCAGCCAGCCTTCTTTATTAAGACGAAACAAAGCGGTGCGCACGAAACGCTCACCAAATCCCAGCCCTTCCAGCAAAGCAGCCAGACTACCCAACCAGATTTCACCACCACGATGGGAAAGCGAATCACCATACAGAGAGGAGATCAAAGATGTGCCACTGACCGGAACAGCGTTTACAGCATGTTGGATAAAAGTATCAAGTTTACTCATTCGCTTCAGTCTGTTGTTATTGTTGTGATTTATGAATCATAGCACAGGTCGTATCGACTTCTGGCCCTGGCGCTTTACCCCACCAGGGCCAGACGATACGTCAGGCACCAACAATATTGCGCAGATCAAACACCCGACACGCCTTGCCTTCTGAACGCGGGATACTGCCACAGTTAACGATCATCACATCGGTAGAGATCCCCACCATCGACTTAATCCGATGGCGCAGCTGGTGGCATACCTGGCAACGCTGCTCATGCGTCAATGTCAGGCTACTTTCTTTCAACTCCACTTTCACAGAAAGTGAATCAAGATGCCCCCGGCGGTTCACCTCCAGTTGGTAATGCGGCGATAAATGTTCGAATTTGACAATCTCTTCTTCCAGTTGTGACGGAAAGACATTTACACCGCGAATAATCAACATGTCATCGCTGCGTCCGCTGATGCGATCCATGCGGCGCATAGTCCGCGCCGTTCCTGGTAACAGTCGGGTTAAATCACGCGTGCGGTAACGAATGACCGGCAATGCTTCTTTGGTCAGCGTGGTGAATAACAGTTCGCCATGTTCACCATCGGCAAGCGGTGTGCCGTCATGAGGATTAACAATTTCAGGATAGAAATGATCTTCCCAAATGGTTGGGCCGTCGGTAGTTTCCAGACACTCCATCGCCACCCCCGGCCCCATCACTTCTGACAGGCCATAAATATCCAGTGCGGTGATCCCCAGGCGACGCTCAATCTCTTTACGCATGGCCTGTGTCCACGGCTCAGCACCAAATACTCCAACCCGCAGCGAGCAACCGCTGGCATCACCGCCCAACTGCCGCTCCAGCTCTTCAATCAGGTTAAGGCAATAAGATGGCGTAACCATGATCATATCTGGTTGAAAATCACGGATCAGTTGCGCTTGTTTTTCCGTCTGCCCGCCAGACATCGGGATCACCGTAGCGCCCAGACGTTCGGCACCATAGTGCGCACCCAGCCCACCAGTAAACAGGCCGTAACCATAGGCAACATGAATTTTGTCTTTGGGCGAGCCCCCTGCCGCACGCAAAGAACGCGCTACAATATTGGCCCAGTTATCAATATCGTTTTGCGTATAGCCGACAACTGTCGGTTTACCTGTGGTTCCCGAAGAAGCATGAATGCGCACCACTTGTTCCATTGGCACGGCAAAGGTGTCAAAGGGATAGTTGTCGCGCAGATCCTGTTTGGTGGTACAGGGAAATTTACGCAGGTCTGAAAGTTCCCTGAAATCATCAGGATGTACGCCTGCTGCGTCGAATTTGCGCCGATACATCGGCACATTTTCATACGCGTGTTTGAGCGTCCATTTCAGACGCTGTGTTTGCAACGCCTGTAACTCATCAACAGACGCGGTTTCAATCGGGTCAAGCTTTGTATTGGTTATCATTGTAGGGTACTCGCAGGTTGATATGCTCAAACACGCTCCAGAATCATGGCGATGCCCTGACCGACACCGATGCACATGGTGCACAATGCGTAACGACCGTTACGCCGATGCAGCTCATGGCTGGCAGCCAGTGCCAGGCGGGCACCACTCATTCCCAACGGATGGCCTAAGGCGATAGCGCCTCCGTTGGGGTTAACATGTGGGGCATCATCAGGCAGCCCCAATTCGCGTAGTACACCCAACGCCTGGGCCGCGAACGCTTCGTTCAGTTCAATCACGTCCATATCGTGAATACTCAGCCCTGCGCGTTCCAGCACCCGGCGAGTTGCAGGCACCGGACCAAGCCCCATCAGGCGCGGTTCCACCCCGGCGGTTGCCATGGCTACGATACGCGCCCGCGGTGTCAGTCCTTGCGCTGCTGCCATCTGTTCACTGGCAATAATCAACGCAGCGGCTCCGTCATTCACCCCGGAAGCATTGCCTGCGGTAATCACCCCATTGGCACGAAATGGTGCTTTTAACCCACGTAACTGTTCCAGCGTCGTTTCCGGGCGCAGATGCTCATCATGTTGTATTTCTGTTACAACACCTTTCTTGTTTTTCAACACAACCGGAACAATCTCCTCAGCCAGAATGCCTGAGGATTGCGCTTTTGCCGTACGTTGCTGACTGCGTAGCGCAAAACTATCTTGATCTTCTCGTGAGATTTTTAACAGTTCAGCTACATTCTCTGCCGTTTCCGGCATGCTGTCAGTTCCAAATTGCTGAGCCATGAGCGGGTTCACAAATCGCCAGCCAATAGTGGTATCGAACATCTCAGCCTGACGAGAAAATGCACTGGCTGCCTTGCCCATAACAAACGGTGCCCGTGACATTGACTCCACGCCACCGGCGATCAGCAAATCGCCATCGCCCGCTTTAATCGCCCGTGCGGCAAACCCCAGTGCGTCCAGCCCGGAACCACACAAGCGGTTAATGGTTGTGCCGGAAACACTCTGCGGCAGCCCCGCCAGTAAAGTCGCCATCCGGGCTACGTTACGGTTATCTTCTCCCGCCTGATTAGCACAGCCGAGGATCACATCATCGATACACTCCGCATCGAGACGCGGGTTTCGCACCAGCAGTTCCCGCAAAGGGATAGCAGCCAGATCATCAGCCCGAACACTTGATAATGCCCCGCCGTAGCGACCAATTGGCGTACGAATTCCGTCACAAATAAAGGCTTCACGCATCAGGCTTCTCCTGTAATGGTGCCGCCGATGCGGTGAGATTTACCGCGAAACAGCGCAACCGTTTTTTGTTGTTGGTTAACAATTTCGATGTCGTAAACACCGGTTTGCTTGCCCTGATGACGTACCTGCGCAGTAGCAGTTAAGGTGTCTCCGGCAAAGCCTGGACGCAAAAAATCAATCGTGCAGGCAGAAGCGACGGCTGCCAGCCCCTGGCTATTGCAGGCGTAGGCAAAGGCAGTATCAGCTAGTGAAAATAGCTGCCCGCCGTGGCAACTTTGATGACCGTTAAGCATTTGTGCAGTGACGGTCATGGTCACTACAGCAAAGCCTTCATCCATTGAGATAATGTCGATGCCAAGCGCTTTGGCGCAGGCATCGTTCTCATACATTGCATGGGCATTTTGCCAGGCCTTATGACTCATAACCGCTCTCCAGAAGCGCCCGTTGGCGCAGCAATGAACATGGGCGATAGCGTTCTTCGCCATAGTGATGCTGTAGATTTTCAAGGAGCCTTAATATTCGCTGCCAGCCAAGTTGCGCTCCCCAGGCAAGTGGGCCATATGGATAATTCACCCCAAGACGCATGGCGGTATCGATATCCTGTTCAGAGGCCACGCCTTTTTGAAGCGCATCAAGGGCTTCATTGATGATCATTGCTACCGTTCGCCAAATCAGCATTCCTGGGTAATCTGCAATTTGCAGCACTGTTTTGCCCTGCTGTTGCAGGTAATAAATGGCCTTGCGGGTCGCTGAGTCCGGGTTCACCGCTGCAGCAGCAATGGTCACCACCTTGCCCGCCATTTTATCGATCACTACCACCGGGCGTGCCAGTCGTATTGCCAGCGCCTGTGCCGTCTCGCCTTGTGTCTCAATCAATAAAACATCGTCAATTTCCGTGACACCGTCACTTTTCTTTTCTACTTTCATTGGGCTAAAACTGTCGCTTACCGCTTCCAGGCCAACAACTGCCTCACGTTCCGCGCGCCAGTCGTACACGCCCAGCCCACTTTTCTTGCCCAACCGTCCACCAATCACCAGTTCCTGTTGCACCAGCGAAGGTAAAAAACGACGCTCCTGCCAGAAAGCGTTAAACACCGAACAGGTGACAGCAAAATTGACGTCCTGACCAATCAGATCGGTTAATTCCAGCGGCCCCATCGGGAAACCAGCGCCATCGCGAAGTGCAGCGTCAATCACTTCTGGTGCAGCAACCTGCTCTTCCAGTGCCCGCCAGGCCTCGGAATAATAAGGACGCGCAACACGGTTAACGATAAATCCAGGAGTCGAATGACAGCGCACAGGCTGCTTACCCCAACTCAACGTTAGTTCACACAACTGCTCAACAACTTCCGCCGCCGTTGCCAGCCCACTGACCACCTCCACCAACTTCATCACCGGTGCCGGGTTAAAAAAATGCAGCCCCGCAACACGTTCAGGATTTTTTATCTCCGCAGCAATCGCGGTTATAGAGATTGACGAAGTGTTAGTGGTCAATAGCGTTTGTGGCGGGCAAACTTCCGCCAGTTGTGCAAAGAGCGCTTTTTTGACTTCCAGACGTTCAGACGCCGCTTCAATGACCAGGTCCGCAGCTGCCAGCGCGTGAATATCGGTCACCGGGATCAGGCGTTTCAATGTGCGTTCACAGGTTTCAGCAGTCAGTTTTCCCCGCGTCACGCGTGAATTTAGCCGCGCGTGTATCCCGTCGATTGCGCGGGTCAGCGCTTCAGCAGAAATGTCATACAGTAAAACCTGGTGTCCATGACTGGCAGCAACTTCAGCAATGCCTGCCCCCATGGTGCCGCTCCCAATCACTGCCACAGTTTGCACATTTATCATCATGCTATTTCCCCGTGAACTGCGGTGAGCGTTTAGCCAGGAACGCACTGACACCTTCACGATAATCTGCGCTCCGTCCGGCAAGTCGCTGATAGTCACGTTCCAGATCCAGTTGCGTATCGAGCGTATTGGTTTCAGCGCTATTTATCGCTTGCTTGATAAGTCCAAGACCAAATGTCGGTTGTGTCGCCAGATGCCGTGCCAGCTGTTGCGCGGTATCTGCCAGCGTTTCATCATCAACAACCTGCCAGATCATCCCCCATTCGTGCGCCTGTTCAGCACTCAGTTGATTCCCCAGCAGTGCCAGCCCCATGGCGCGCGCTCGTCCGGCAACGCGTGGCAGTAACCAGGTTCCACCGCAATCGGGTATTAAGCCTAACTTACTAAACGCCATGACGAATTTTGCTGAACGGGCAGCAATAACGATGTCGCCCCCCAGTGCCAGTGTTGCGCCTGCCCCTGCCGCCACGCCATTGACTGCACAGATCACCGGTTTTGGCAGTTTTGCCAGGCGACGTACCAGTGGGTTATAGAAACGTTCAACTGACATCCCTAAATCCGGTGCGGGGCCTGTGGGATCAACGTTACGATCGTTAAGATCCTGACCAGCACAAAATCCGCGCCCGGCACCTGTAAGTAACAGGCAACGGATAGTGTCGTCGCGCTCGACCTGTTTCAGGCACTCTGCCAGTTGTGCGTGCATCTCATCATTAAAACTGTTCAGGCGTTCCGGGCGGTTGAGCGTTAGTGTCATCACGCCCTTTTCTACATGACTGAGGATGAATTCCATCATTAGCGTCCTTTAAAGTCGGGCGTGCGTTTTTGCAAGAAAGCGGAGATGCCTTCATGACGATCTTCTGTTGCCGCCAGCAAGGTGAATAACTGTCGCTCCTGGGCAAGTCCGGCTTGCAAAGCCACTTCCTGCGACTGGCGCAGCGCTTGCTTTGCCGCTTGTAAGGCCAGCGGCGAGTGACGTGCCATTTTCGATGCCAGCTGTAAGGCGTATTCGAGGGTTAAATCGCTGGGGAAGACGTCGCTAACCAGCCCGGCCTGCTGTGCTTGCTGAGCGGTGATACTTTCTCCGCTCAGCACCATTTTGCTGGCTAACGATTTACCGACACTACGGATTAAACGTTGCGTTCCGCCTGCGCCAGGCATGATGCCGAGAGTGATTTCCGGCAACCCAAAACGCGCGTTCTCTCCGGCAACCACCACATCGCACAACAATGCCAGTTCGCAACCCGCCCCAAGCGCGTAACCATTGACGGCTGCGATAAGTGGTTTATTAAAGGCCTGCAATCGCGCCCATAGCTGCGGACGTGTATCGTTTAAGGTGGCCGCGAGATCTTTTTCTGCCATTTCGTTGAGATCGGCCCCAGCGGCAAAAAAGCGTGCATTACCGGTAATCACACAGACCGAAATGCTGGTATCGGTAGCCGCAGCTTCCAGTTCATTTACCAGTTGCATCAGCAGGGCATTATTTAGCGCATTACGTGCGGCGGGACGGTTAAGGGTCAGCAACAATACTTGTTGCTGACGGCTGACGATCAGTTCGCTCATGCCATCCCCTTCGCGTCAAAGTCAACCACCACATCGCTGGTCAGCGGCAGTGCCTGGCAACTCAACACATAACCTGCGGCCAGTTCATCCGGTTCCAGACTGTAATTGGTTTCCATCGCCACTTTGCCACGCAGCACTTTGCATTTGCAGGTCGCACAGACGCCGCCTTTGCAGGCATAGGGCAGATCCGCCCCCTGGCGCAATGCCGCATCGAGAATGCTTTCATCGTCGGCATTAAGCACGATTTCCCGATCCCGCCCATCCTGACGTACAGTCACTTTTTGTCCGTCACTTTGCACGTTAACGCTACGTTTGACGCGCGTGCCAGGCGTATTAAACCGCTCCAGATGAATGGTTTTATCTGGCATTCCCAGTGCTTTTAAGGCGGTTTCCGCGTCATCCATCATCGCCGCCGGACCACAAATAAATGCCTCATCATAAAGACGAAAATTAATGAGCGAGGCCCCAAGTGACTGTAATTTTTCACCGTCAATACGCCCGTGAAGCAGATCGCTGTCGAGGGTTTCCTGACTGAAAATGCACAACAACTGTAAACGCTGAGGATATTTGTCTTTCAGGTCTGCCAGTGCCTGGCGAAACATCATGCTCTGGCTGGTACGGTTACCGTAGATCAGGGTGAACTGACTTTCAGGCTCGGTTTGTAAAGTGGTGGCGATAATCGCCAGCATTGGCGTAATACCTGATCCTGCTGCAATTGCCAGATAGCGCCCCTGGCGTTCGGCCTGCGGCTGATAGCCGAAATGCCCCTGCGGCACCATGACCTCCAGCGTCATACCCTGGCGGATGTGTTCGCGGGCATAGCGGGAGAAACGTCCGCCTTCAATGGCTTTCACCGCCACACTAATTTCGCCAGGCAGATAGCTGCGGCAAATGGAGTAACAACGGCGTAATTCTTCACCATCAAAGCTGGCTTTTAAGGTCAAATGTTGACCGGGGCGAAAGCGATACGCCTCCTGCAAAGGCTGGGGCACCGCAAAGGTAATGGTCACCGCATCACGGGTTTCCGACTCGACTTTTGCCACTGTTAAGGAATGAAACGTTGTCATGGCATCCTCAAATACATTTGAAATAATCGAAAGGTTCGCGGCAACTATCGCAGCGGTACAATGCTTTGCAGGCCGTGGAACCAAATTCACTGATAAGTGTGGTATGGACGCTGGCGCAGCGCGGGCAACGTACTTCTGGCGGCAAATGGGCATGGCAACTGTGTCCGGCGGGCGGGCTAATGCCATACTCTCGCAGACGCTCACGGGCATCGGGGGTCATCCAGTCGGTGGTCCATGCCGGGTCGAGTTGCAGCACAACCTGAACGGGGGTAAACCCGTTGGTTGTCATTGCCTCACGTATCGCGCCAATCAAATGTTCCGTTGCCGGACAACCGGAATATGTCGGCGTAAAGCCGATCACCCATCCTTCTCCCATCTGTGTCACATTACGCACCATGCCTAAATCAGTAATGGTCAGCACCGGGATCTCCGGGTCCGGGATCTGGCTGAGTAGCGCCCATATCTCATGAACCTGTGGCGGTGCAATGGTGGCCAGACGTTGCATACCCATCTCCTCTGTTACCATTGCTGACCGGGCAAGACACGCTGGAGATACTGCATTTCTGCCAGCATGGGTCCAAGGTGTTCGGTATGCAGTCCTTTTTTACCGCCAGTGCGATACGCCTGCTCTTGCGGTACGTTCAATGTGGCTTCGTTGATCCCGGCAAAAACTTCGGCTTCCCACGCTGCGCGTAAAGTGCGTGGATCAACCGCAATACCCTCTTCACTCAGTGCAATATCAATCTCGTCGGCATCGAACAGTTCGGCGGTAAAACGCCACAACTTGTTGATGGCCTGCTGCATCTTTTGCCCTGATACGTCAGTACCATTGCCCAGTCGCTCCAGCCAGCCACGACTAAAACGCAGGTGATAGCGCGCTTCTTTAATTGCTTTGGCAGAAATCGCCGCCAGTTGCGGATCACGGCTTTCCATCAGACGGGTAAAGAGCGCCACATGCCATGCATCGATGAAATACTGGCGTGCAATGGTGTCGGCAAAATTGCCGTTTGGTTGTTCAACCAACAATAAGTTGCTGAACTGGCGCTCGTCTCGGGTGAAGGCCAGGGTATCTTCATCGCCTTCTCCCGCTAATTCAGCGGCATACGATAAGAAGTTGCGTGCCTGACCTAATAAATCGAGGCCAATGTTTGCCAGTGCGAGATCGATTTCCAGTTCCGGTGCGTGACCGCACCATTCACCCAACCGCTGGGAGAGCACCAGGCAGTTATCGCCCAGGCGCAAGGTGTAAGCCGTTAACTGATTCATTTCCGACCTCACATGTGCTCAATGCCATCAGGGATGGTGTAAAACGTTGGATGGCGATAGACCTTGCTTTCAGCCGGATCAAAAAATTCACCGCGTTCTTCCGGTTGCGAGGCAACAATTTCACTCGCCTTCACCACCCAAATTGAACATCCTTCGCTACGACGGGTGTAAGCATCACGGGCATTTTCCAGTGCCATCCGCTCATCGGCAGCATGTAAACTGCCAACATGGCGGTGTGATAAGCCCTGTTTGCCACGCACGAAAACTTCGTATAACGGCCAGTAAACATTACTCATTTTGAATCTCCTTATGCGACCTTACGGGCATGTTGTTTTTGTGCATGGGCCAGCGCTGCTTCCCGTACCCAGGTACCTTCTTCCCAGGCTTTACGTTTGGCGTCGAGCCTCTCCTGATTACAAATTCCGCGACCGTTAATTACTTCGTTAAACTCCTGCCAGTCGATCTCACCAAAGCGGTAGTGACCGCTTTCAGTGTCAAAATGCAGATCCGGGTCAGGAACGGTCATACCGAGCATTTCAACCTGTGGAACGGTGTTATCCACGAAACGCTGGCGGAGTTCGTCGTTGGTGAAACGTTTGATTTTCCAGGTGAGACTTCTGGCGCTGTTTGGCGAGTTATCATCGTTTGGCCCGAACATCATTAAGGCTGGCCACCAGAAACGGTTAATGGCGTCTTGCAACATCTGCTTTTGAGCTTCGCTGCCCTGCGCCAGTGCCATGCAGGCTTCAAACCCCTGACGCTGGTGAAAACTCTCTTCTTTGCAGATTTTCACCATTGCTCTGGCATACGGGCCATAAGAAGTGCGGCATAACGCCACCTGATTGACGATCGCTGCGCCATCCACCAGCCAGCCGATAACACCGATATCAGCCCAACTCAATGTCGGATAATTAAAGATGGAGGAATATTTCATCCGTCCGTCGAGCATTTTTTGGTAGATGTCTTCTCTGGCGCAGCCCAGTGTTTCGGCGGCGCTATAGAGATACAGACCATGACCGGCTTCATCCTGCACTTTGGCCAACAGAATGGCTTTACGCCGCAAGGTTGGTGCGCGAGTGATCCAGTAGATCGGAAGAGCACACGTCAGTTACCTTCAGGCAACATACCAACAATCTCGGAGTGCGCATGCTGCCCAATCTGGCGGATCAATGTCTTTCGGTAAGCATCGGGCATCCAGTCCTGTGGCTCGATAGCCGTTTCCTGGGCTATCCGTTGCTCAAAGCGTTCTTCTTGGGTCACGTCATCACCTTTACGATTCCAGTTTTCGTGAATTAATTAAAAACACGAATCACATTGTTTTATGAAAGTTACACAATAGTTAAGTAAAATCACAAATTTTGTATGTTTGAACTGTGACGGATTTCGCACCCTATTTTTATAAATCATTATTTATCAGTGCATTAATGTTTTCCGCAGTTGCTATACAGATCGCATAGTTAACATTTCGTTAAAAGATCCCTTGCTTTTTATGATTCGCGATTTAACTATTAGCAACAGAAATGTGAAACATCTGGAGTAGCGATGCAGCAGTTAGCCAGTTTCTTATCCGGTACCTGGCAGTCTGGCCGGGGCCGTAGCCGTTTGATTCACCACGCTATTAGCGGCGAGGCGTTATGGGAAGTGACCAGTGAAGGTCTTGATATGGCGGCTGCCCGCCAGTTTGCCATTGAAAAAGGTGCCCCCGCCCTTCGCGCTATGACCTTTATCGAACGTGCGGCGATGCTTAAAGCGGTCGCTAAACATCTGCTGAGTGAAAAAGAGCGTTTCTATGCTCTTTCTGCGCAAACAGGCGCAACGCGGGCAGACAGTTGGGTTGATATTGAAGGTGGCATTGGGACGTTATTTACTTACGCCAGCCTCGGTAGCCGGGAGCTGCCTGACGATACGCTGTGGCCGGAAGATGAATTGATCCCCTTATCGAAAGAAGGTGGATTTGCCGCGCGCCATTTACTGACCTCAAAGTCAGGCGTGGCAGTGCATATTAACGCCTTTAACTTCCCCTGCTGGGGAATGCTGGAAAAGCTGGCACCAACGTGGCTGGGCGGAATGCCAGCCATCATCAAACCAGCTACCGCGACGGCCCAACTGACTCAGGCGATGGTGAAATCAATTGTCGATAGTGGTCTTGTTCCCGAAGGCGCAATTAGTCTGATCTGCGGTAGTGCTGGCGACTTGTTGGATCATCTGGACAGCCAGGATGTGGTGACTTTCACGGGGTCAGCGGCGACCGGACAGATGCTGCGAGTTCAGCCAAATATCGTCGCCAAATCTATCCCCTTCACTATGGAAGCTGATTCCCTGAACTGCTGCGTACTGGGCGAAGATGTCACCCCGGATCAACCGGAGTTTGCGCTGTTTATTCGTGAAGTTGTGCGTGAGATGACCACAAAAGCCGGGCAAAAATGTACGGCAATCCGGCGGATTATTGTGCCGCAGGCATTGGTTAATGCTGTCAGTGATGCTCTGGTTGCGCGATTACAGAAAGTCGTGGTCGGTGATCCTGCTCAGGAAGGCGTGAAAATGGGCGCACTGGTAAATGCTGAGCAGCGTGCCGATGTGCAGGAAAAAGTGAACATATTGCTGGCTGCAGGATGCGAGATTCGCCTCGGTGGTCAGGCGGATTTATCTGCTGCGGGTGCCTTCTTCCCGCCAACCTTATTGTACTGTCCGCAGCCGGATGAAACACCGGCGGTACATGCAACAGAAGCCTTTGGCCCTGTCGCAACGCTGATGCCAGCACAAAACCAGCGACATGCTCTGCAACTGGCTTGTGCAGGCGGCGGTAGCCTTGCGGGAACGCTGGTGACGGCTGATCCGCAAATTGCGCGTCAGTTTATTGCCGACGCGGCACGTACGCATGGGCGAATTCAGATCTTCAATGAAGAGTCGGCAAAAGAATCCACCGGGCATGGCTCCCCACTGCCACAACTGGTACATGGTGGGCCTGGTCGCGCAGGAGGCGGTGAAGAATTAGGCGGTTTACGAGCGGTGAAACATTACATGCAGCGAACCGCTGTTCAGGGTAGTCCGACGATGCTTGCCGCTATCAGTAAACAGTGGGTGCGCGGTGCGAAAGTCGAAGAAGATCGTATTCATCCGTTCCGCAAATATTTTGAGGAGCTGCAACCAGGCGACAGCCTGTTGACTCCCCGCCGCACAATGACAGAGGCCGATATTGTTAACTTTGCTTGCCTCAGCGGCGATCGTTTCTATGCACATATGGATAAGATTGCTGCTGCCGAATCTATTTTCGGTGAGCGGGTGGTGCATGGGTATTTTGTGCTTTCTGCGGCTGCGGGTCTGTTTGTCGATGCCGGTGTCGGTCCGGTCATTGCTAACTACGGGCTGGAAAGCTTGCGTTTTATCGAACCCGTAAAGCCAGGCGATACCATCCAGGTGCGTCTCACCTGTAAGCGCAAGACGCTGAAAAAACAGCGTAGCGCAGAAGAAAAACCAACAGGTGTGGTGGAATGGGCTGTAGAGGTATTCAATCAGCATCAAACCCCGGTGGCGCTGTATTCAATTCTGACGCTGGTGGCCAGGCAGCACGGTGATTTTGTCGATTAATCGGTGAATGAAGGGCAACGGCGAATAGTTGCCCTTTTATTTCACTAAGTTTTGTGACGTTGTCACATTATGCATGATGTGTACATCTATTTTCAGGGCATCCACTGTATGAAAAGCTGGCACACCTGCCAAACAACCTGGCAGGTGCAGGCAATCCCCTTTGCATCAGTACTGATAATGTGAACCTGACTAAACCGCCCACAGAGCGCGGTTGCTAACAAGAACACAACATCTGACGAGGTTAATAATGGGAAGCCCCTCTCTGTATTCTGCCCGTAAAACAACCCTGGCGTTGGCAGTCGCCTTAAGTTTCGCCTGGCAAGCGCCGGTATTTGCCCACGGTGGTGAAGCGCATATGGTGCCAATGGATAAAACGCTTAAAGAATTTGGTGCCGATGTGCAGTGGGACGACTACGCCCAGCTCTTTACCCTGATTAAAGATGGCGCGTACGTGAAAGTGAAGCCTGGTGCGCAAACAGCAATTGTTAATGGTCAGCCTCTGGCACTGCAAGTACCGGTAGTGATGAAAGACAATAAAGCCTGGGTTTCTGACACCTTTATTAACGATGTTTTCCAGTCCGGGCTGGATCAAACCTTTCAGGTAGAAAAGCGCCCTCACCCACTTAATGCGCTAACTGCGGACGAAATTAAACAGGCCGTTGAAATTGTTAAAGCTTCCGCGGACTTCAAACCCAATACCCGTTTTACTGAGATCTCCCTGCTACCGCCAGATAAAGAAGCTGTCTGGGCGTTTGCGCTGGAAAACAAACCGGTTGACCAGCCGCGCAAAGCCGACGTCATTATGCTCGACGGCAAACATATCATCGAAGCGGTGGTGGATCTGCAAAACAACAAACTGCTCTCCTGGCAACCCATTAAAGACGCCCACGGTATGGTGTTGCTGGATGATTTCGCCAGTGTGCAGAACATTATTAACAACAGTGAAGAATTTGCCGCTGCCGTGAAGAAACGCGGTATTACTGATGCGAAAAAAGTGATTACCACGCCGCTGACCGTAGGTTATTTCGATGGTAAAGATGGCCTGAAACAAGATGCCCGGTTGCTCAAAGTCATCAGCTATCTTGATGTCGGTGATGGCAACTACTGGGCACATCCCATCGAAAACCTGGTGGCGGTCGTTGATTTAGAACAGAAAAAAATCGTTAAGATTGAAGAAGGTCCGGTAGTTCCGGTGCCAATGACCGCACGCCCATTTGATGGCCGTGACCGCGTTGCTCCGGCAGTTAAGCCTATGCAAATCATTGAGCCTGAAGGTAAAAATTACACCATTACTGGCGATATGATTCACTGGCGGAACTGGGATTTTCACCTCAGCATGAACTCTCGCGTCGGGCCGATGATCTCCACCGTGACTTATAACGACAATGGCACCAAACGCAAAGTCATGTACGAAGGTTCTCTCGGCGGCATGATTGTGCCTTACGGTGATCCTGATATTGGCTGGTACTTTAAAGCGTATCTGGACTCTGGTGACTACGGTATGGGCACGCTAACCTCACCAATTGCTCGTGGTAAAGATGCCCCGTCTAACGCAGTGCTCCTTAATGAAACCATCGCCGACTACACTGGCGTGCCGATGGAGATCCCTCGCGCTATCGCGGTATTTGAACGTTATGCCGGGCCGGAGTATAAGCATCAGGAAATGGGCCAGCCCAACGTCAGTACCGAACGCCGGGAGTTAGTGGTGCGCTGGATCAGTACAGTGGGTAACTATGACTACATTTTTGACTGGATCTTCCATGAAAACGGCACTATTGGCATCGATGCCGGTGCTACGGGCATCGAAGCGGTGAAAGGTGTTAAAGCGAAAACCATGCACGATGAGACGGCAAAAGATGACACGCGCTACGGCACGCTTATCGATCACAATATCGTGGGTACTACACACCAACATATTTATAATTTCCGCCTCGATCTGGATGTAGATGGCGAGAATAACAGCCTGGTGGCGATGGACCCAGTGGTAAAACCGAATACTGCCGGTGGCCCACGCACCAGTACCATGCAAGTTAATCAGTACAACATCGGCAATGAACAGGATGCCGCACAGAAATTTGATCCGGGCACGATTCGTCTGTTGAGTAACCCGAACAAAGAGAACCGCATGGGCAATCCGGTTTCCTATCAAATTATTCCTTATGCAGGTGGTACTCACCCGGTAGCAAAAGGTGCCCAGTTCGCGCCGGACGAGTGGATCTATCATCGTTTAAGCTTTATGGACAAGCAGCTCTGGGTAACGCGTTATCATCCTGGCGAGCGTTTCCCGGAAGGCAAATATCCGAACCGTTCTACTCATGACACCGGTCTTGGACAATACAGTAAGGATAACGAGTCGCTGGACAACACCGACGCCGTTGTCTGGATGACCACCGGCACCACACATGTGGCCCGCGCCGAAGAGTGGCCGATTATGCCGACCGAATGGGTACATACTCTGCTGAAACCATGGAACTTCTTTGACGAAACGCCAACGCTAGGGGCGCTGAAGAAAGATAAGTGATTGTTTCAGACAAAAAAACGGCACCAGGTGCCGTTTTTTACTTATGAGCGAACCAGATTAATACCGTACACACACCGACTTAGTTTCACACCAACCGTCCAGCCAGTCGGGGCCAAAATCACGGCCCGTTCCTGACTGCTTCATCCCACCAAACGGTAAGTTAGCGTCAATTAAGGTATGGCTGTTTACCCACACCGTCCCTGCCTGTAAGCGATCGCTATATTCCAGAGCCTGGGAGAGATTTTGCGTCCAGACACTGGCAGTTAAGCCATATTCCGTGTCGTTTGCCAGTTGTAACGCCTCTTCTCCATCCGCTACTCGCACCAGGTTTACCACCGGACCAAACACCTCTTCACGAGTTAAGCGCAATTTAGCATCGGGATTTACCACCAGCGTTGGCGCAACATAATACCCCTCTCCGGCTGGTCCATTCGACCCGCGAATCAGCTCTGCTTGCTGTGCCTGCGCATCGTCGAGGAATGAACACACTTTGTCGCAGTGCGCACGAGAAACCAAAGGGTTAATCTGTGCAACAGGTGACATCCCCGGTCCCACTTGCAACGATTTTACCGCCTGCTCAAATCCACTAACCAGCGTGTCAAACAACGGCGCTTCAATATAAATTCGCGAACTGGCGGCGCATACTTGCCCTTGATTCAGGAAGCTTCCGGTCATCAAGCCTTCAATAACCCATTGCGGATCAGCATCTTTTAATACAATTGCCGGGTTTTTACCGCCCAGTTCCAGCGTTACACGCGTTAAGTGATCAGCAGCAGTTCTGGCAATACCTTTTCCCGTCGCGGTTGAACCGGTAAAACTGATTTTCGCAACATGAGGATGTGACGTCAGGGCCGCGCCGCATACAGCACCTGACCCGGTGACGACATTAAAAACGCCATCAGGGATACCAGCCTCGCTGGCCAGTTCCGCCACGCGCAACATCGTCAGTGGCGTGGTTTCCGAAGGCTTAATCACGATTGAACAGCCTGCTGCCAGTGCTGGCATCACCTTCCACATACCAATCATCAACGGAAAGTTCCATGGCACAATTCCCGCCACTACGCCAACCGGCTCTTTACGCGTCCAGGCCTGATAACGCGCCCCCTGGGGTAAGGGAATCGACAAGTCCAGCGTTTTACCCACGATTTTGGTCGTTAACCCGGCGGTATAACGCATCCAGTTCAGCGTACAGCCCACTTCAAAAGCACGGGAAATGGCAATTGACTTGCCTTGCTCCAGGGTTTCCAGTTGCGCCAGCTCCTCACTGTGCTGCTCCACCAGATCAGCAAAACGTAGCAGAATACGTTCACGCTCTGCGGGTAATCGCCCGGCCCAGCGACGCGAGACAAAGGCCCGCCAGGCAGACATGACTGCGTTATCTACATCCGCTTCGTTGGCATCAGCAGTAGACGCAATTTCTTGCCCGGTGGCCGGATCAAAGATCGCCAACCGTTTTTCACTTTGTGCGGGGCCAGGACGACCATCAATATAAAGACCGTGTTGACGATCGAGAAACTGTTGGACCTGGCTTAATACTGCTACATGCGGCTCTGTCATCACTTTTCCTTATTATTTACCCAGTGTGATTTCAGTGTACGCAGCGACAAGAAAAGTCACTTTTTTCGCTGTGACATTCGCTTTGTCAGCTGTGACAAGCTCCGCAAATCGTGACAATAACCGCTTATGTCTCTATGCCTGACAAGACTTATTTCCTATAGTCAGGCTCATTAGCTTCGTTTATTGCAACACAAATGCAACAATAAAAATACATTTCACAGAGCGAAAACGTGCCATGAACCCCGCAGTGGATAATGAGTTTCAGCAATGGCTTTCCCAAATCAATCAGGTATGCGGAAATTTTACCGGACGCCTGCTGACTGAGCGTTACACGGGTGTACTGGACACGCATTTTGCCAAAGGACTAAAGCTGAGTACCGTGACAACCAGCGGGGTGAATTTATCCCGCACCTGGCAGGAAGTAAAAGGCAGCGACGATGCCTGGTTTTACACCGTTTTTCAGCTTAGTGGTCAGGCAATAATGGAGCAGGATGAGCGTCAGGTGCAGATTGGCGCTGGCGATATTACGTTACTCGATGCCTCACGCCCCTGTTCGCTTTACTGGCAGGAGTCTTCTAAACAGATTTCATTACTTTTGCCACGCACTCTGCTGGAACAATATTTTCCCCATCAAAAACCTGTCTGCGCAGAAAGACTGGACGCTGACTTACCCATGGTGCAACTCAGTCATCGCCTGTTACAGGAGAGCATGAATAATCCGGCACTTTCTGAAACAGAAAGTGAAGCTGCGCTACAGGCGATGGTGTGTCTGCTGCGCCCGGTACTTCATCAGCGGGAATCTGTTCAACCTCGTCGTGAACGTCAGTTTCAAAAAGTGGTTACGTTGATAGACGATAATATTCGCGAAGAGATATTACGCCCGGAGTGGATAGCCGGAGAGACAGGTATGTCAGTACGTAGTTTGTACCGAATGTTTGCCGATAAAGGTTTGGTAGTCGCGCAATATATTCGTAACCGTCGTCTCGATTTTTGTGCAGATGCGATTCGCCATGCCGCAGATGATGAAAAACTGGCAGGCATCGGCTTTCATTGGGGATTTTCTGACCAGAGTCATTTTTCAACGGTATTTAAGCAACGCTTTGGGATGACGCCAGGCGAGTATCGACGTAAATTCCGCTAACTAATTGGCGTTGCATGTACTGCAACGCCAATTAGTTAAAACAGATATTTGACTATGCATTTTTCAGGGCAAAAGGCAATTTGACAGGAGTTTTTGAATATTCACCTTGTTTCAGGAAAATAGATCAATCGCTTTCTCCTGTAGCGTTATCCCGATATTGCGG
>OOAY01000600.1_pt1 | contig 17673 bp, 14 predicted proteins | sample 1670961 | NCBI WGS metagenome assembly OOAY01 (sample SAMN06348108, study PRJEB24527) | human gut metagenome | biome: human gut; feature: ankylosing spondylitis patient; material: feces | host: Homo sapiens | place: China | collected 2015-10
CTCCGTTGGAAAACAGCGATATTTACATTTTTATTGCGGAACACAAGGACACGGGAAAATATTTCTGCCGGTCTTTCTTCCCGAAAGAGAAGAAAGATTACACAGAGGGACAGCCACGCTATACCATGCTCTATAAAGAAAAAAAGAATTTAACTACCGGAGAGACCATCATCCAATATGACCGTCTAACCCCGAAAACACAAGCATAATTTTCCGAACGCTTTAAGGAGGTGTAACCCAATAATGCAACCAATTTCTGTTGAAGCATAATAAAGGCTATCGAAAAAAGGAACTGGTAAAAACACTGAATGACACACTTACTGCCAAGAAAAACGGTGCAAAATGTATGATCTGTGGTGCACCGATTTGGGCGGCGGGAAGTGCCATTACTGGCAGCAACCTATGCTTTACCTGTACAACAGGTGAAGCAAATGACAGCGACGATTATGAGATAGAGTAACAGGGTCTCGGGAAAATCCCGACACCCTGTTGCTCTTATTTATTCTCTGATAGTACATCGTGTTGATCTGCCGTTTTAACTGTCGGACGATCCACGCAGACCTTAAGCATTCTTCCACATAAAAGGTTCGTGTCTATTCATCTGCTACACGCATCAAAAGGCGATAATGTGACCAACTCAATTCAAGACATGGTGTGTCTCGAATTGGGAATTTTTACCCATACACCCAATCCTGGATCGCAAATTTCAAACTCTGCACCTTTCCCAGCAGCCAGATCGCAGCCAGCGGCAGCCCCATCGGGCTAATCAAAAATGCCATGACCAAAAGGATCACACCATTCTGTGGGGAATAGGTAATAAGCACAGCCACACCAAGCAGAGCAATTACAGTGCTGAGCAGACCAAGCACTAAACCGGATATGTAGATCATCCCCATGCAGAGCCAGACAAAAAGAGTCATGTCCTTCTAATCTCTTAACAAAATCTCGGAACGCTGATATCGTTTTGTATTGCTGGCCTGCCATTGCATGAGCCATCTCATGAATTGCATGATCTTTTATGCTTTTTCCTGCAAAATAGCCACTTTCATATCCGGCAGAAACCACCTCTCTGAATCCGTTAAAATCAAATCCAGAATTTATGATAAAATCAACCCTTTTCATTCCAGAATCATCACCAGACTGAATCATATATGGGGTATCTGGAAATTGAATGCTCATATCTCGTACCGATATAAAAGCTATTTTTGCATCGTACTCAAGCAGAATTCCATCGATACCGGACTGGATTTCATCAACTATATCCGCTGTAATATTCTTTGCTGAAAGAGCGGCGGAAGGTATCCTGATATTTTTCATTATACCAGAGCCAGTTTCCTTTGCAACATTTTTCGCCCCTGCTTTTGTCTTGGCTGCATTAACGACTTTCTCTATGTTGTCCGGTATTTTCTCGCCTTTATCCATACCCAGGAACCCTTCCGCAAATGCCTCATAAGGATTTTCCGTGGCATATTTACTAATCTTAGCTGCATCTATTTTGGCTTTAGCGGAGTATCTTGTATTGATATTATACTTCCAATCTCCGTTCATAAGCCCTCCGCCCAGCTCTTTCGCCCGGAAAACTTTTGATTTCTGAACATAGTCCGCTTCTGCATGCCTGTGTATGAAGTAGCCATACTCATGTGTGAGCACATCCATAAGGTCTTCCCTTACCGCCATGCGTTGGATATCTCCCCTGAAGATAGGCCCGTTTGCTGGCAGTCCGAATGGTCATATCTGCATAGCATTCGATTGCTCTTCCCTGCTCCATGCCCCCTGTTTCCCTGGCCTTTCGAATCAGCTCCTCAATCTCTCTGTTCAGAGACTGGAGCTTCCCAGTATACCGCTTCTTGTTCTCCTTCTTGTATCTTTCCAGGGCTTTCAGCCGCTTTACCTTCTCCGCCTTCCAGGTCTCTTCCTGCTTTCCAGGCTTAAACAGACATTTTTATTTTCCCCGGTGTGTGGGAGCTGGCTTGACAATGAGTGTTTTAAAGGATATGATTTCGTCAGAGAAAGTTTTTGCTTTCTGATTTTTCGGGCGGCTTGGCGCAGCGTACAAAACGGTTGTTTCTTGGCGCTAAGCTGTGATAGGAGGAGGTACAAAAGGATGGATCAGACGAAAAAAAGCACCAGCGAAAAAGCGGTTAAATGGCTGGCAGATCGAGGAATTGTAAACCACATTGATATGATAGAAGCCATTCGGATAAAGCAGGCTGAAATTTTATATGCCGAACAGGACGGAGTCATGATTTATGAAACAGACAGCCAGACCTGCATGATTGCGGCAGAGAATTTTGAACCATGCCGTCAGATTTTGTCCCAGAATACATACCACCAGTTTGCCGTTCATCAGAAAGAGCTGGCGGAGGAAATACAGGCGCAGTATCATTTTGCTACCAGTGTACTGACGAATCAGGCGGCCTGGATGCAGAAAAACGCTCCTGAATTCGATGATTCAGGAATCATTGCTTTGAAAAATGAGCATGCCAAGGAAGTGTGCAGCTTTTACGGCACGATGGAGGATCCTGGCGATTATGTGAGGGAATTGATTTCGCGCGGACAGCTGTGGGGGATTTTTGAGGGGGATCGGATGGCTGGCTTTGCAGGCGAGCATCTGGAAGGAAGCATGGGGCTTTTAGAAATTCTTCCAGAATACAGGCGGAAAAGATATGGCTTCCGTTTGGAGGCCTTTCTTATCCGCCATTTTCTGGAACACGGAAAGCTTCCGTTCTGCCAGGTCATAGAAGGAAATACAGAATCCATGAGCCTTCAGAAAAAGCTGGGCATGGAGATATCAGAACAGCCGACCTGGTGGCTGTTTAACTGATCGAAATCATTATCGGAAAGCGCCTGCCGTCTCTGTGGGAATCGTGAATTCCACCATTCCCATGGAGCCTGGCGCAACAGTGTATTCATCAAACACGACGACCAGAGAACCGTCCTGATTCAGGTAAAAGCTCTCATCGCCTGTCAGACCGGAAAAGCCGCCTTCCGATGCCTGAAAGTAGACGACAGATGCGTCCTCCTTCATCTGTTCTTCCATCTGGGCAGAGATATTTTCACTGACAAGCCTGAGCGTTTCCTCATTTCCCAGCAGCTCCCCGAGAGAAACTGCTTCTCCAGTTTTTTTATCAATGGTGTACGTTTGATAGGTTTCTGAACCGCTTCCCATAATACGCGCTGCTGCCATATACATAGAAAAATACTGCTCTCCGTCGTGAGTGACTTCATAAGTATTGGAAACTGCGTAATGTACGTCTCCCTCCTCTTTTTCAGAGGCAGCCTTATTTTCCTCATATTCTGCAATCAGGCTGTCCACATACTCTGAGATTTCTTTTATCTTAGAAAGTTCTGTTCCATTCTGATCCACTAACACAGGCCTTCGGATTTCAGCAGACAATGTGCCTTCCTCCTTTTCATAGCTCTGCCCCTCCTTTACTTCAATAGAAATTTTCTCTTTCTCCTTCTTGTCAGAAGGACGTTCTGAAACACTCTGCTCTGCGTCAAGCGGGGCCGCTGTTGTCTGAGCGCCGGTTTCCTGCGGCTTCTGTCCGGAAGCGCAGCCGGTAAAAAGCAGCATAGATACGGATAAACAGGCTATTAACTGATAATTTTTCTTCATAATCATCTCTCCTTTTGTTTTCTTTCTGTTTTATAGATGGGAGGGATGGATAAAAAGTTGGAGCGCAGAAAAACTTTTTGCAGTTTCTGCGCTCCTTTTCTACTGCTCGCCGCTGATCATATAGTTTAACAGCAGAGCTGAGTCTGATTCGTCTGTTGTCTCAAGAGAAAGGCTCTCGATATAGCCGGAAGCAAACAGCTTGGACAGAGCTACGAATTGAGTCAGCTTACTTTTCAGATTTAATTTGTCTCCGTCTTCTGAAACAACATATACGTTTCCCTTACACTGGCTGACTAACTCCATAAATTTTTCCAGGTTGCTTACGTGGTACATTTTAATCTTCATAAAATATGGTTCCTCCTTTTTCTGGACTGCCAGTTATCTGATTCTGAACTGATATTTACGCTATTAGGATAAGACACAGGACGTCTCCTGTCAAATAGAAGGTCTCTTCTTTCTCCAGATTCTCCTCTTTCGACAGAAATATGGAAAAAAACGCAGAAGAATTATCCATAACGACGAGCGGGTAAGAGTATATTCCGGATGAAGATGCTCTAAGCTGATTTTAATTCTTTTTCAGCAGGTCGCACACAATGGCAGAAAATGAGACAGCTCCCTTTACAAGAACGTCCTCATCCACATCAAACCGCACGGTATGCTGAGGAGAGGCCATTTTTGTCATGGTTCTCATGTAGACAGCCTGTCCGCCCTGTTCCTGTACCCGGTTCATCATAAAACCGATATCTTCGCTGCCCCAGTTTTTGGCGTTTGGATTACTGCTCACCCGGTACTGGGGCAGATGGTTCCTGACCAGGTTTGAAATCCGATCTATCAGCTCCGGACTGCTGACCTGGGAGGGGGCTCTGCCCATCAGCCGCATCTCGCAGCTGCATTCCTCCATCATTGCCGCTGCCTGACAGATTTCCTTTGCCCGCCGATCCATGTATTGATTAATTTCATCTGTTTCTCCCCGGACCTCCATGGAAATCATGGCCTCGTCTGCCACTACGTTGCTGTTGCTGCCGCCCCGGATCACGCCTACGTTGACGCGGCTGATGCCCTGGCTGTGGCGGGCAATGCCGGACAGCCCTACTGCAGCATGAGCTGCGGCCAGAACGGCATTTTTCCCTTCTTCCGGAAAGCCTCCTGCATGGGCTGCCTGACCGTGGAAGAAGACATTGTACTTACAGGTAGCCAGTGAACCGTAGGTTCCCGGGGTAATATCCCCGTCGTCCTCCTTGTCGTCCGGCGCCACATGAGTTCCGGCAAAATAGTCGACTCCGTCCAGGTGCCCCTTTTCCACCATGGCGTAAGCGCCTTTTGTTCCTTCCTCCCCAGGCTGGAACAGAAATTTTACAGTGCCGTGCAGCTGATCTCTGAGCGCAGACAGAATCCTGGCTGTCCCGAGGCCGATAGCTGCATGGCAGTCATGGCCGCAGGCGTGCATCATTCCCGGATTCTGGGAAGAAAATCCCTCCCGGAAAGGACGATGCTCCAGATCCTCTGCTTCTTCCATGGGGAGCGCGTCAATATCAAATCTCAGAGCGGCGATCGGCCCCTCCCCGCAGCGGAGGATTCCTACCACTCCCGTATACCCCTGTTCCAGTTCCTCTGTCAAAAATCGGGCGGGTGCGCCCTGCTCCTTCACCTGGCTGAAATGGCGTTCCAGAATATCTGGATCAGGCACACCGATACGGGCTTCTTCCCTGCATACATCCTTTCCGGTGAGGACTTCCATGCCAAGCTCTGTCAGATATTCTGCAATTTTAGCGGAAGTTCTCATTTCCAGCCAGCTGGTTTCCGGGTATCTGTGAAAATCACGCCGGAGCTGGATAAGCTCGTCCCTCTGCTCCTCCGCCATATCTGAAATTTTTCTGTAGATATCCTCTTCTGTCTGTGGCTGTCCACTCTGCTTTCTCTCCACCGTTGTCTCCTCCTTTAAAATCAGTATTTATAGCTGTCTAAACTATTTGAATATTTCTGTTTTTTAGTATACTATAAAAACAGCGACTTTCAATTATAATTTCAATGTGAGGAAATATTATATGAGAACCAGAATCCAGACTCCGAAAAAAATCTTGATTATTGGATCCACCTGCGTGGATATTATTATCAATGTAGACCATCTTCCGAAGACAGAGGAGGACATTCATCCCTTCAGCCAGTCCATGGCTTTGGGCGGGTGCGCCTACAATGCGGCTAACATTATCCGCCAGTTTGGAGCACCCCATACCTTTATTTCACCGGTAGGAACCGGTGTTTACGGAGATTATGTGAGAAAAGAACTGAAACAGAAGGGGGTTCCCGTGCTGGCCGACGTCTCGGATCAGGAAAATGGATGCTGCTACTGTCTGGTAGAACGGGGCGGAGAGAGAACCTTTATGTCCCTGCATGGAGCCGAGTATACGTTCAGCAGAACATGGATGGAACCCTTTGAGAAGGAGACCTTTGACATGACCTATGTCTGCGGGCTGGAGGTGGAGGAGCCTACGGGAAACGAACTGTTAAGCTATCTGGAGGATCACAGGGAGCAGCAGATTTTTTATGCCCCTGGTCCAAGAGGGATTCTGATTGAAAGAGAAAAGACAGAGAGAATGCTTGCGCTTCATCCAGTTCTCCATATCAACGAGGCAGAGGCCTGCGCCCTCTCCGGCTGCAGTCAGGCAAGGGAAGCGGCAGAAGCGCTGGCTCATAGGACAGGAAATACAGTGATCGTTACGTTAGGAAAAGACGGGGCCTGCTGCCTGGAAAAGGACGGATCCTTTTACCAGATTCCCGCTTACCCGGCCCAGGTCGCCGATACGGTGGGAGCAGGCGATTCCCATATTGGAACGGTCATGGCCTGTTTAAGCCTTGGATATAACATGAGAGAGGCTCTTCACACCGCTGGCCGCGTTTCAGCCGCGGTAGTAAGCGTGAAAGGAGCCTCCCTCACAGAAGAAGAATTTTCAAAGCTTGATTTAAAGACTGGGTTTTAATCTACAGCATGTCTCCATACTGTCTGGCCGCCTCCATAAAGGGGCCCATTTCCTGGCGAAGCTCTTCCCGGATCTTGGCCAGGTCGGCATTGACCAGCTGTCTGCCTCTCACAAGCAGCTGTCCGTCAACCATAACCGTGTCCACATTGGAGGCGTTGGCAGAGTAGACAAGGGCAGAATAGGGATTGTAACATGGAAACATATTGACAGAATCTGTCTCCACGATCACTAAATCTGCTTTCTTTCCAGCTTCGATGGATCCCAGATCCTTTTCTGCATGGAGCGCCTGCGCGCCGCCCATGGTTCCAATTCTCACAATGTCCTCTGCCGGGAACAGGCTTCTGTCATGGTAAGCCGTTTTCTGGAAATCAGCAAACAGCTTAAACAGGGTAAACAGATCCAGTGTATTTCCGGAGGAAGCGCCGTCTGTTCCAAATCCTACTGGAATCTGCCTCTTCTGCATGGCTGGAACAGGGGCTACTCCTCTGCCCCCCTTTGTGTTGGAGCCAATGCAGTGGGCGACAGATGTCCCCGTCTCCGCCAGCAGATCCATGTCGCGATCCGTCATGTAAACACAGTGGGCCAGCAGAGTCCTGCCGCTTAATACGCCCAGATCGTATAAAAATTCAGACGGCGTCATGTTCTTCTCACGCCGGAACTGTTCCATCTCAAAGTCCATCTCGCTGGCATGGAGGGTAAACAGGGTGTCGTGCTTACATGACAGCTCGTAAGCTTTTTTCAGCATTTCCGGGCTGTTGCTGTAGGTTGCGTGGGGAGCTGCAGAGGGTTTTACAAGATTGCTGCCTTTCCACTGCCTGATAAAGTTCTCAGCATAAGCCAGGCCGCCGTAGGGCTCTTCACTGTCGCAGGTTTTCTGCCCGATCACCGTCTCTCCCAGCCAGCCCCGGATACCAAGCTCCTCACAGGCCTCGGCTACCTGATCTTCAAAATAGTACATGTCCACAAAGGAGGTTACTCCGGCTAACAGCATCTCGCAGATTCCGTATCTGGCGGCCAGGCGGACTAATTTTCTGGTCATGGCGTCATTTTCCAGAGGAAAAAGAAAACGTCTCAGGCGGTCGGCGCAGTCGTCTCCCAGGGTGCGGAAGGGCATCATGGAGACATGGCAGTGGGTGTTGATCAGGCCGGGAATCAGGATTCCTCCGTGGCCGTCAATTATCTGTGAGGCGCCGAAGGACTCCATCTCTGCCTGCAGCTCCTCCTCCTCCCCCGCTTTTACAATCCTGTCCCCGTCAATTAAAACGCAGCCGTTTTTAAATACAGTATTTTTCTCGTCCATGGTAAGCACAGTCGCGTGCCGAATCAGTGTTTTCATTGAACTTTCCTCCTACTCTTCCATTTTCCGGTTGATATATTCTGTTTTCGTCTTAGAGTAGACAAACTTCTGGCTGGAGTAAAGGCTGTAATACCCGGAAAGAGTAAAACTCACGGCAATCACCAGCACAAAATAGGGCATTGCCTGGTATCCGAACATCTCGAAGCCAATCAAAAGCGTGGAAATAGGACAGTTGGTCACTCCCACAAACAGAGCCAGCATACCGCAGGCTGTCATCAGGCCGAACGGCTGCCCTGTTATCATGGCAAAGCTGCACCCAAAGACAGCGCCGATACAGAAGGTTGGAACAATCTCTCCTCCCTTAAAACCGGCCTCCAGAGTTACTGCAGTAAACAGGATTTTCCAGAGAAAGGCTTCGTACCGGACGTCCCCCTCAAAGCACCGCTCAATCAGCAGAATACCGCTTCCATTATAGTCAAAGGAACCCTCCAGAAGCGTAAGTATGATAATCAGAACAGCGCCTGCCGCTATCCGCCTGCCTGGAGACGGAAAGTACCGCCGATACACCTTTTCGGTGCGGTGAAGGACAATGCAGAACAGCTCTGAAACAAGAGCGCATAAAACGCCTAATACAATCATGAGCAGGGCTGCTTTCAGAGAAAACTCAGGAACCGGGCCGATGGAGAAGGCCTCCGGAGCCAGTCCCAGGCGCTTTGAAACAGCCGCTCCAATAAATGCGGAAAAGGTGCAGGGAACCAGGGCCGCATAGTACATAACTCCGATGCTGATAACCTCCATGGAAAAGAGAGCCGCAGCCATAGGGGTGCCGAACAGAGCGGCAAAGGCGCCGCTCATTCCGCACATAACCGCAATCTTTTTATCCTTCTCGTCCAGCTTCATCAGGCGGCCAATCTGGTTGCCGATGCTTCCTCCCATCTGCAGGGCAGCTCCCTCCCGTCCGGCAGAGCCGCCGGAGAAATGAGTGAGAATCGTACCCAGGAAAATAGCCGGCGCTGTACCGGGAGAAATGTCAGAATCCGTGTAGATGGATTCAATCACCATGTTGGTTCCCCTGTTTTTGTCTTCTTTTAAAAAGTGGTAAATCCATACAATCATGAGGCCGGCTGCCGGCAGAAGGGCTAAGGTCCAGCGGTGACTGTTAAAATAAGCACCTGCCCTCATGACAAGATGCCCGAATACAGTTCCCACCAGACCGGTGGTCAGACCGTTCAGAGTGGAAACAGCGCTCCATTTGACGAAAAACCAGAGATTTTTCCCCAGAGGTGTATTTTTATCTAATTGATACATAATGCTTTTACAGCTCCCCCCATTTCATCTACAGCTCGTAGACGCCCTTTGACTTGACAAGCTTGGGACGGTATCCGGCCTCGCTTAACGCGGCTACGATTGTATTTTTGTGATCCGTTCCAAAGGCCTCCAGGGTAATGCGCAGTTCCACCGCCGCGTTCCGGTTGATGCTGACGAACTGATTGTGCTCCAGCTTGATCACATTTCCGTGCTGTTCTGCCAGAAGTGAAGCGACCTTGGCCAGCTCTCCGGGCTTGTCTGGAAGCAGAACGGAAACTGTGAATACCCGGTCTCTCTGGATCAGTCCATGCTGGACAATGGAAGCCATCGTGATGACGTCCATATTTCCTCCGCTTAAAATAGAAACGATTTTCTTTTTCTTCACATCCAGATGCTTTAAGGCAGCTACTGTCAAAAGACCGGAGTTTTCTACAATCATCTTATGATTTTCCACCATGTCCAGGAAGGCCACGATCAGCTCGGAGTCGTCGATGGTAATAATTTTATCCACATTTTCCTGAATGTATGGGAACAAAAGATCGCCAGGCCTCTGAACGGCTGTTCCGTCGGCAATGGTATTGACGCCTGGGAGAGCCACTACTTTTCCAGCCTTTAAAGATTCCTGCATACAGTTTGCTCCGGCCGGTTCCACTCCGATTACTTTGATCTTGGGATTTAACAGCTTGGCCAGAGTGGACACTCCGGTACAGAGGCCGCCGCCGCCGATAGGAACTAAAATATAGTCCACTGTCGGAAGCTCTTTGATGATCTCCATGGCGATCGTTCCCTGTCCTGTGGCCACGTCCAGATCGTTGAAGGGATGGACGAAGGTGTATCCGTGCTCGTCTGCCAGCTGGTAGGCATGGGCCAGGGCCTGATCGAACACGTCTCCTTCCAGCACTACTTCAGCGCCGTAGCCTCTGGTGCGGTTGACCTTCATCAGCGGTGTGGAGGTAGGCATAACAATTGTGGCCTTAATGCCGGCCAGCTTGGCCGCATAGGCGACTCCCTGGGCGTGGTTTCCGGCGGAGGCAGTAATCAGTCCTTTCTGCTTTTCCTCCTCTGACAGAGTGCTGATTTTGTAGTAAGCGCCTCTTACCTTGTAAGCGCCGGTGTACTGCATGTTTTCCGGTTTAAAATAGACCTTATTTCCTGTCATATTGGAAAAGTGTTCGCTGTAGACTAACTTTGTCTCAGAAATCACCTTTCCTACCACCTCGGTGGCTTCCTCAAATTTTTCCAATGTAAGCTTCTTCTCGTTTTCGCACATGGCGTTCCCTCTCCTCTTCTGTTTTTTACTGTTCTGCCGGCTTCTCAAACAGGGCGTTTACAAAATCATTTGCATTAAATTTCTGAAGATCCTCGATTTTTTCTCCAATTCCAATATATTTCACCGGAATGCCAAGCTCCGACTGGATGGCTACGGCGATTCCTCCCTTGGCGGTTCCGTCCAGCTTTGTCAGGATGATTCCGGTAATATCAGCGGCTTCCATGAACTGCTTTGCCTGGGACAGAGCATTTTGTCCGGTGGTTCCGTCCAGCACGACCAGAGTCTCTCTGTATGCGTCCGGATACTCCTTGTCAATGATTCGGTTGATCTTCTTCAATTCCTCCATCAGGTTCTTTTTATTGTGGAGACGGCCCGCCGTATCGCAGATCAGAATATCTGCGTGTCTTGACTTGGCTGCCGCGATGGCGTCGTAGATGACGGCTGCCGGATCGGATCCTTCCTGCTGGGCAATCAGCTCCACGCCCGCACGGTTGGACCACTCGGTCAGCTGCTCGATGGCCGCCGCACGGAAGGTATCGGCCGCTGCCAGAATCACCTTTTTGCCCTGATCCTTTAACTGGCCCGCCAGCTTTCCCACTGAGGTGGTTTTTCCCACCCCGTTGACTCCGATGACAAGGACCACAGACTTCCTGTTTTCAAATTCATAGGCATTTTCGCCCAGATCCATCTGAGAACGGATGCTCTCAATCAGAAGCTCCTTGCACTCGGACGGCTCCTTGATGTGCTGATCCTTTACCTTCTGGCGGAGATCCTCCATAATCGCCATGGTAGTCTGGATTCCCAGGTCTCCCATAATCAGCGTCTCCTCAATCTCCTCGTAGAAATCGTCGTCAATGGCTGAAAAACCGCTGAAAATTGAGTCAATTCCAGCTACAATTGAATTCCTTGTTTTCGTCAGCCCTTCTACCAGGCGTCCGAAAAACCCCTTTTTTCCTCCGCTCATGTATGCTTTCCTCCTCTATATAAAAGTCTGTCTAAAATTTTGTCCTGCCTGCCTTTGCCTGGGCTTCCAGCTCGCTCTCCACAAGATTTACGGAAACGAGAGTCGAAACGCCCTTCTCCTGCATGGTGATACCGTACAGGCGGTCAGAGGACACCATGGTTCCTCTTCGGTGGGTAATTACGATAAACTGTGTATTTTTTGTCAGCTTGTGAAGATATTTTGCAAACCGGTCTACGTTGGAATCGTCTAATGCCGCCTCAATCTCGTCCAGAAGACAGAAGGGCGACGGTTTCAGGTTCTGGATGGCGAACAGAAGGGCGATTGCGGTCAGCGCCTTCTCTCCTCCTGACAGCTGCATCATATTTTGAAGCTTCTTTCCCGGAGGCTGTGAAATAATCTGAATTCCCGCCTCCAGGATATCCTCATCTTCCTGCAGAATCAGAGCGCCGTGGCCGCCGCCGAACAGTTCCTTGAACACCTTGTCAAATTCCTGGCGGATCTGGGCGAATTTTTCTTCAAACTGAAGACGCATGCCAGTATCCAGCTCTTCTATAATTTTTAAAAGAGCCTCCCTGGCTGCCGCCAGATCGTCGTTCTGAGATTTCAGGAATTCGTACCGTTCGGAGATTTCCCGGTAGTCCTCAATGGCGTTGACATTGACGTTTCCAAGTCCCTTAATGTTTCCTTTGAGTTCCTCGATGGCCCGGCGGATCTCAGGAATGGTTCCCGGCGCTTCGTCCTTCAGAGCCTGGGCGCCGGAATAGGTCAGTTCATATTCCTCCCACATGTAGGAAATCTGATCGCTCATCCGCTCTGTCAGCCGTTCCTTCTGGCTCTCCAGACGGTACAGCTCTTTGTCCAGACGGCCAATTTCCTCGGAAAGCTCCTCCCTCTTCCGGAAAAAGGATTTCTGTTTTTCAGCCAGACGTTCCTTTTCTTCTGAATTCTGGGCCAGCGCTTCCTCCAGTCTCTGAGCCTTCGACGTCTCCTCCAGAATCTGGCGGCCAAGCTGTTCAATCTTAGCAAGCTTTTCTGAAATCACTGCCTCGCTTTCGCTGCTGCCGTCGAGAATCCGCTGCCGTTCTTCTTTCAGGCTGCTCTCTTCTTTTAAAATACGGCTTACATTCTCTGCAATAAAGCGGTCCTGCTGACGGATTCCAGCCGCCGTCAGCTGTGCGCCGGAGAGAAGCTTTGCCGTCTCCTCCTTCTGCTGCTGAGCATCAGAGAGCTTTCTGGAAAGCTGTTCGGAGCGTGCCTCCTGCTCTTTTTGGAGCTGCTCCAGCTGTTCTTCTTCTCTGGACAGACGCGCCCTGTTTTCCCGGATTTCCTTGAGCTGGAACTCCAGCTCCCTGTTTTCCATCACCAGGTCGGCGGAGGATTCCGCTATCTCCTGCTTCTTTCCCAGAAGCCGTTCCATATTCATCTGCGCCGTATTTTTTCTCAGAACAATCTCCTGCTTTGTCTCCCGAAGCCTCGCCGCCTCTCCGGTGCATTGGGCCTTCAGGCGGCTGTTATCTGCGATTGCCTTCTGGGTCTCTTCCACATCCTGCAAGGCCTTCCGGCAGGATGCCTGAAGCTCAGAAAGTTCTCTCTGGCGTCCCAGGAGGTTGCTGCTGTTCTTAAAGGATCCTCCTGTCATGGAACCGCCTGCGCTTAAAAGCTCTCCCTCCAGGGTGACAATTCGGAGAGTATGGCGGAATTTTCTGGCCAGGGCGATGGCATGGTCGATGGTATCCGCCACTACCACCCGCCCCAGCAGGTACTGGATCAGGGTTCTGTACTCGTCCTTCACCTCCACCAGATCGCTGGCCAGTCCCAGAATTCCAGGCTCTCTCAGAGCGCTTTCCTGAGTAAAGCCGCCTCTGGCGCTGATGCCGGTAAGCGGAAGGAAGGTAGCCCGGCCATATCTGTTTTTCTTCAGATATTCGATCAGCTCCTTGGCCGTCTCCTCCCGGTCTGTGACAATGTTCTGGATACTGCCTCCCAGAGCCGTCTCAATGGCTGTCTCATATTTTTTCGATGTGGAGATCAGATCCGCCACCACGCCGTGGATTCCGGGAATCCGGCTCTTTTGTTCCATCACCCGGCGGATGCTGTTTCCGTATCCTTCGTACCGCTCCGCCAGATTTTTCAAGGATTCCAGTTTCGAATGGCTGATATGGTAATCCTGCTGGCTTCTGCTTAACCGGGCGGCCAGAGCGGCTCCATCCTCCTCTGCGGCAGTCAGACGAAACGCCGTTTCCTCTTCCAGCTCCGTCAGCCTGTCCAGCTCCTCCTGTATCTGCTCTAAACGCTTCTCCTCTTTTTTCAGCTCCTCCTCCTGCACGGATTCGTCGCTTTTAAAGCGCAGAAGCTTCTGCGTTACCTCTGAGCGGCGCACGTCCACCTGCTCTAACATGGTTTCGTACCGCTGGCTTTTGGCAGCCAGACCGGCCTTCTCGTTGAGAGCAGAGATAATTGCCGCCTTAGCCGCTTCGGACTCTTTTGAGAGCCTTGCCATCTCCTGCTCTGTCTCCGAGAGAGTCTGTCCTGCCTGGGTAAGAGCCTGTTCTGCCTGGGCTACCTGCTTTTTTGTCTCCTCCCTCTGCTTCTCGTACTCCTGCTTTTGTTCCTCTTTTCCCAGAAGCTCCTGATCAATGGAGGAAATCCGCTCCTTCCTGTTCTCCTCATTCAGCTGCTCGGAACGGATCTGCTCCCTGAGGACTGCGATCTGCCCCTCTATGCTCTCCTTTAAAAGGATGGATTTCGAGTGTTCCTCCCTGGTGGAGGCAATTTTTTCTTCAGAGGCAGAATTCTCCTCCTCCAGCCTGTCAAAATCCTTTTTCAGCTGTTCTGACTGGCTGGAGGCGTTCTCCCAGTCTCCTTTTACGATAGAAGTCTTCTGATCCAGCTCAGAGAGCTGCAGCTGCAGCGCTTTGTGCTCCAGCAGAAAGAGATTGGCGTCTCTGCTCTTTAACTCCTCTTTCAGCTTCAGGTATTCCTTCGCAGCCTCTGACTGAAGCTTCAACGGGCCTACCTGCTTTTCCAGCTCAGACAGAATGTCTTTGACGCGCACCAGGTTCTGCTCCTCGTCGTCTAACTTTCTCTGGGCGATCAGCTTGCGCTTTTTAAATTTTACGATTCCGGCCGCCTCGTCAAACAGCTCTCTGCGCTCCTCTGGCCGGCCGCTTAAAATTTTGTCAATCTGGCCCTGGCCGATAATGGAATAGCCTTCCTTTCCAATTCCTGTGTCATAGAACAGTTCGTTGATATCTTTCAAGCGGCAGGCGCTTCCATTGATTTTGTACTCGCTCTCGCCGGAACGGTAAAGCCGTCTGGAAACTGTTACCTGATCGTAGGCGATGGGAAGTTTGTGATCCGAATTGTCCAGCGTAATGGCCACATAGGCAAATCCCTGGGGCTTTCGTATCTCAGTACCTGAGAAAATAACGTCCTGCATGGTTCCGCCCCGCAGCTGCCGGACTCTCTGCTCTCCTAACACCCAGCGGACCGCATCGGCCACGTTGCTCTTTCCGCTGCCATTGGGGCCGACGATGCCGGTGATACCATTGTGGAACTCGAAGAGAATCTTGTTGGCAAAGGACTTAAATCCCTGAATTTCAATGCTTTTTAAATACATAGATCACCTAAACGCCTTTATTTTCTTCTGCTTTCAGCTTCAGAATCGCCTGATAAGCGGCTCTCTGCTCTGCCGCTTTTTTCGTCCGTCCAAAGCCGCGGCTGATTTCCTGGCTTCCGATCAGGGCTGCCACCTGGAACGTCTTGTTGTGATCCGGCCCCGTTTCCTCCAGAAGTTCGTAGGATAAAAGCTCCGTGCCTCTGGCCTGCACGATCTCCTGCAAGATAGTCTTGCTATCATAAAAGAGTTTTTTGTGTTCCATATCATTTAAGACAAAATTCAGAATAAACTCTTTTGCGCTAGTAAAACCACCGTCCAGGTAAATTGCTCCGATCAGAGCCTCCATGGCGTCTGAAACAACGGAATTTCTGGTACGTCCGCCGGTAGCGTCCTCCCCCTTTCCCAAAAGGAGATAGCTGCCCAGATCGATCTGTTCTGCACAGTAGGCTAACGTCGGCTCGCACACCATGCTGGCCCTTGTTTTCGTCAAATCCCCCTCCGGCATATCAGGAAACCGGTGAAAAAGAAAGTCGCTGGACACAATCTCCAGCACTGCGTCTCCTAAAAATTCCAGCCGTTCGTTGCAGCCCAGCTTACTCAGGTGCTTTTCATTGGCGTAGGAGCTGTGGCTCATGGCCAGGGTGAGAAGAGAGCTGTCCTTAAAGGAGTAGCCAATCTTTCCCTGAAGCTCGTTTAAATGTGCATGTGTCATATAGATCCTCCTGACTGTTCATGATATGCTGGAAGCAGCCCTGTTCCCAGAGCTGCCTCCCTGCTGAAATGGTATAATGTTCGGGAAAAGATCCCCCTCTGATACCGGATTGCCGCTCGCTGCGCGCCTGGTATCAGAGCATTAATTTAACGCATTCTTGATTTGCTCTGCCGCGTCTCCCACTGTCACAATCCGCTCGGCTGCCTCTGTGGGAATTTCAATGTCAAATCCCTCTTCAATTCCCATTACAATCTGAAAAATATCCAGGGAGTCTGCGCCCAGATCATCCACGAATGTGGTTTCCATAGCAATCTCCTCAGGCTCCACATTTAACACCTCTGCAATGATTTGCAACAGCGTTTCAAATTCCATCGCTGAGACCTGCCTCTCTGTTTTCTTTCTCCCGCAGACTTTCCTGAATTTTTGCATTGACGCCCTGCTCGGTAAAAGTAAGACACTGAATAATCGAATTCTTTACCTCTGTCCGTTTGGAACTTCCGTGGGTTTTCACAACCAGGCCCTTTAAGCCCAGAAGCGGCGCTCCGCCGTAGCGGCTGGCGTCAAAGCTTTTTAAGGTTGTCTTTAAAGCAGGCTTTACAAGAAGCGCGCCTATCTTGGAGCGGAGGCTTGTCATCATGCCCTCTTTCACCTTGGAAATCAGGGCGGCCCCCACGCCCTCATACAGCTTCAAAATGACGTTGCCCACAAAGGCCTCCGCCACGATAACATCCGCGCCTCCATGGGGAATCTCACGGGCCTCAATGCTGCCGGTAAAGTTAATATCGCCGCACTCTTTCAGAAGCGGGAACGTCTCCTTTACCAGAGCGTTGCCTTTCTCCTCCTCCGCGCCGATGTTGACAATGGCCACCCGCGGATGTTTGACTCCCATCGCATGCTCCATGTAGATGGAACCCATTTTGGCGAACTGAACCAGGTGGGACGGACGGGCGTCCACGTTGGCGCCTCCGTCCAGAAGGAGAGATACCCCCTTATCGGTGGGAATCAGAACGGCTAACGGCGGACGCTCCACCCCCTTGATGCGGCCTACCAGCACCTGGCCGCCTACCAGGATAGCCCCGGTGCTTCCAGCTGACACAATAGCGTCCGCCTCCCCCTTCCTGACCATGTTCATGCCCACCACAAGGGAGGAATCCTTCTTTTTACGCACTGCGTTGACAGGCGGCTCCTCTGTGGCAATCACCTCGCTGGCGTGAATGACCTCAATCTGTTCCTTATTATATGTATATTTGGAAAGTTCACGATTTACAGCGTCCTCCTGTCCAATCAGAAGAACCTTGATTTCGCTTTTTTCCTTTACCGCTTCCACGGCTCCCGCCACCAGCTCTTCCGGAGCGTTATCTCCGCCCATGGCGTCTACTGCTATTCGTATCATCTCTTTTTCCTTCTTTCCCTTTTAAACCTGTAATTACTATACTAGAGATTTTATGAGAAATCAATCTGTTTTTGGCTTTACAAACAGGATGGCAGCTTCAGTTTTTCGCCTTAGAGACGCTTCCCAAGCTCCCAGAACGCCAGGCAGGCCGCAGAGGCGGCGTTGAGAGAATCCACGTTTCTGGCCATCTTGATCCGCACCGTGTAGTCGCAGTCTGCGATGGTCTCTGAGGCCAGCCCGTCGCCTTCCGTTCCGATGATCACCGCCAGCTTTTCCTCCGCTTTCAGCGCCGGATCGTCAAGAGTGGTAGAATCCTCTCTGAGAGCCATGGCAGCCGTCTTAAACCCCAGTTCTTTCAGAATTTTCATTCCGCCTTCTGGCCAGGCGCCTTTCTTTTCGTCAAAAAAGGTCCAGGGAATCTGGAACACGGTTCCCATGCTGACACGGCTGGCTCTCCGGTAGAGAGGATTGCTGCAGCCGGGCGTTAAAAGAACTGCGTCCATGTTCATGGCG
>OOAY01000606.1_pt1 | contig 17508 bp, 10 predicted proteins | sample 1670961 | NCBI WGS metagenome assembly OOAY01 (sample SAMN06348108, study PRJEB24527) | human gut metagenome | biome: human gut; feature: ankylosing spondylitis patient; material: feces | host: Homo sapiens | place: China | collected 2015-10
CGGACATCAGCACTGCGTAAACAATTTGCCTGGCTGCGCGAGAACGGTTATCAACCGGTCAGTATTGCTCAAATTCGTGAAGCACATCGAGGAGGAAAACCGCTACCGGAAAAAGCTGTAGTGCTGACTTTTGATGACGGCTACCAGAGTTTTTATACCCGCGTCTTCCCAATTCTTCAGGCCTTCCAGTGGCCTGCTGTATGGGCCCCCGTCGGCAGTTGGGTCGATACGCCAGCGGATAAACAAGTAAAATTTGGCGATGAGTTGGTCGATCGAGAATATTTTGCCACGTGGCAACAAGTGCGAGAAGTTGCGCGTTCCCGGCTCGTTGAGCTCGCTTCTCATACATGGAATTCTCACTACGGTATTCAGGCTAATGCCACCGGCAGCTTATTGCCTGTATATGTAAATCGTGCATATTTTACTGACCACGCACGGTATGAAACCGCAGCAGAATACCGGGAAAGAATTCGTCTGGATGCTGTAAAAATGACGGAATACCTGCGTACAAAGGTTGAGGTAAATCCACACGTTTTTGTTTGGCCTTATGGCGAAGCGAATGGCATAGCGATAGAGGAATTAAAAAAACTCGGTTATGACATGTTCTTCACCCTTGAATCAGGTTTGGCAAATGCGTCGCAATTGGATTCCATTCCGCGGGTATTAATCGCCAATAATCCCTCATTAAAAGAGTTTGCCCAGCAAATTATTACCGTACAGGAAAAATCACCACAACGGATAATGCATATCGATCTTGATTACGTTTATGACGAAAACCTCCAGCAAATGGATCGCAATATTGATGTGCTAATTCAGCGGGTGAAAGATATGCAAATATCAACCGTGTATTTGCAGGCATTTGCTGATCCCGATGGTGATGGGCTGGTCAAAGAGGTCTGGTTTCCAAATCGTTTGCTACCAATGAAAGCAGATATTTTTAGTCGGGTTGCCTGGCAATTACGTACCCGCTCAGGTGTAAACATCTATGCGTGGATGCCGGTATTAAGCTGGGATTTAGATCCCACATTAACGCGAGTAAAATACTTACCAACAGGGGAGAAAAAAGCACAAATTCATCCTGAACAATATCACCGTCTCTCTCCTTTCGATGACAGAGTCAGAGCACAAGTTGGCATGTTATATGAAGATCTTGCCGGACATGCTGCTTTTGATGGCATATTGTTCCACGATGATGCTTTGCTTTCAGATTATGAAGATGCCAGTGCACCGGCTATCACGGCTTATCAGCAAGCAGGCTTTAGCGGGAGTCTGAGCGAAATTCGACAAAACCCGGAGCAATTTAAACAGTGGGCCCGCTTTAAAAGTCGTGCGTTAACTGACTTCACTTTAGAACTTAGTGCGCGCGTAAAAGCCATTCGCGGTCCACATATTAAAACTGCACGAAATATTTTTGCACTTCCGGTAATACAACCTGAAAGTGAAGCCTGGTTTGCACAGAATTATGCTGATTTCCTAAAAAGCTATGACTGGACCGCTATTATGGCTATGCCTTATCTGGAAGGTGTCGCAGAAAAATCGGCTGACCAATGGTTAATACAATTGACCAATCAAATTAAAAACATCCCTCAGGCTAAAGACAAATCTATTTTAGAATTACAGGCACAAAACTGGCAGAAAAATGGTCAGCATCAGGCTATTTCTTCGCAACAACTCGCTCACTGGATGAGCCTATTACAACTGAATGGAGTGAAAAACTATGGTTATTATCCCGACAATTTTCTGCATAACCAACCTGAAATAGACCTTATTCGTCCTGAGTTTTCAACAGCCTGGTATCCGAAAAATGATTAATCGCATCGTATCGTTTTTTATATTATGTCTGGTGTTATGCATACCCCTATGCGTAGCGTACTTTCACTCTGGTGAACTGATGATGAGGTTCGTTTTCTTCTGGCCGTTTTTTATGTCCATTATGTGGATTGTTGGCGGCGTCTATTTCTGGGTCTATCGTGAACGCCACTGGCCGTGGGGAGAAAACGCACCAGCTCCCCAGTTGAAAGATAATCCGTCTATCTCCATTATCATTCCCTGTTTTAATGAGGAGAAAAACGTTGAGGAAACCATACACGCCGCTTTAGCACAGCGTTATGAGAACATTGAAGTTATTGCCGTAAATGACGGTTCAACAGATAAAACCCGTGCCATCCTGGATCGCATGGCTGCACAAATTCCCCATTTGCGGGTCATTCATCTGGCGCAAAACCAGGGGAAAGCCATTGCGCTTAAAACCGGAGCTGCCGCGGCGAAAAGTGAATATCTGGTGTGCATTGATGGCGATGCGTTATTAGACCGCGATGCGGCGGCATATATTGTGGAACCGATGTTGTACAACCCGCGTGTGGGTGCCGTAACCGGTAATCCTCGTATTCGAACACGTTCTACCCTGGTGGGTAAAATTCAGGTTGGCGAGTATTCCTCAATTATTGGTTTGATCAAGCGAACCCAGCGTATCTATGGAAACGTATTTACCGTTTCCGGTGTTATTGCCGCATTTCGTCGCAGCGCCCTGGCAGAAGTGGGTTACTGGAGTGACGATATGATCACCGAAGATATTGATATTAGCTGGAAGCTGCAGTTGAATCAGTGGACGATTTTTTACGAGCCACGGGCACTGTGCTGGATATTAATGCCTGAAACGTTAAAAGGGCTGTGGAAACAGCGCCTGCGCTGGGCTCAGGGCGGTGCAGAAGTATTCCTCAAAAATATGACAAGGTTGTGGCGCAAAGAAAACTTTCGAATGTGGCCGCTGTTTTTTGAATACTGCCTGACGACAATATGGGCCTTCACCTGCCTGGTCGGTTTCATTATTTACGCAGTCCAACTTGCCGGTGTACCGTTAAATATTGAATTGACACATATCGCTGCGACACATACTGCCGGAATATTATTGTGTACGTTATGTTTACTGCAATTTATTGTCAGCCTGATGATCGAGAATCGCTATGAGCATAATCTGACTTCATCGCTTTTCTGGATTATTTGGTTCCCGGTTATTTTCTGGATGCTGAGCCTGGCAACGACATTGGTATCATTTACACGAGTCATGTTGATGCCTAAAAAGCAACGCGCCCGTTGGGTAAGTCCCGATCGCGGGATTCTGAGAGGTTAATATGAACAATTTAATTATTACGACCCGACAATCACCAGTACGTTTACTGGTTGATTATGTTGCCACAACCATCTTGTGGACATTATTTGCGTTGTTCATATTCTTATTCGCCATGGATCTGCTGACGGGTTATTACTGGCAAAGCGAGGCCAGAAGCCGACTTCAGTTCTATTTTTTGCTGGCAGTGGCGAATGCCGTCGTGTTAATTGTCTGGGCGCTGTACAATAAGCTGCGTTTTCAAAAACAGCAGCATCATGCAGCCTACCAATATACGCCGCAAGAATATGCAGAGAGCTTAGCAATACCTGATGAGCTCTATCAGCAACTACAAAAAAGCCACAGGATGAGCGTACACTTCACCAGCCAGGGGCAAATAAAAATGGTTGTTTCAGAAAAAGCGCTAGTCCGGGCATAAACACCCAAAACAAAGCCCGGTTCGCCCGGGCTCTGCACCGATAACACACTTAACTGTAGGCATGCAGCGTACGTTGGCAAAGTGCCGAACGTACGCAGTCCTCTTTACCGAACCGGACGATCCCAACCATTTCATCTTCTTCGAAACGTTCCAGCGCGTCACTTAATCCGGAGCACACGCCGCGAGGCAAATCGCATTGCGTGATATCACCGTTGACGATAACCGTCACGTTCTCCCCGAGGCGGGTTAAAAACATTTTCATTTGCGCGGCAGTCACATTCTGCGCCTCGTCAAGAATGACGACTGCATTTTCAAAGGTACGTCCACGCATATAGGCGAACGGCGCAATTTCCACCTTCCCTATTTCCGGTCGCAGGCAGTACTGCATAAAGGAAGCCCCTAAGCGCCGGACCAGCACGTCGTAGACCGGGCGAAAATAGGGAGCAAACTTTTCTGCGATATCTCCAGGTAAGAAGCCAAGATCTTCATCGGCTTGCAGAACTGGACGGGTGACGATAATCCTGTCGACATCCTTATGTATCAGGGCCTCTGCCGCTTTTGCTGCGCTGATCCAGGTTTTTCCGCACCCGGCTTCGCCCGTGGCGAATATCAGCTGCTTACTCTCAATAGCCTTCAGATAGTGCAATTGCGCTTCATTTCGCGCGAGGATGGGCGAAGTATCGCGACTGTCGCGGGCCATACCAATGGCTTCTACGCCGCCCATCTGCACAAGCGAGGTGACCGATTCTTCTTCACGCTGCTTATGGCTGCGCGAATCCCGTCTCAGCACACGTTTTGCCTCGCGACGAGCTTTGATCACTGCTTTTTGTCTTCCCATGGAGAGCACCTTGAGTTGTTTGTATTCATCACACGCGCCGTTGGCAGCGCGATTATGCGCACGAACATCAGAGGGTTGGCTTCCTTGTAAGCCATAGTTTGCTTTTGGATAAAATGCCGAAAAACGGCTACGCGCACCGTTTACGGCGTCGGTAACACATGAAAAGAAAGGATGAGGTTGAAAATGCAAAGTGACGAGATGACTACCGGAGGAGAAAACTCCGCGAGTGGTGGCGCGTTGATTATCTAAAACATGTCCAGTACAGGACGTTACCATCCGCGATCTCCATAGTGACTGACTATCACTGCCGGGAACTTCCGCTGCTACTTAATAAGTACAACAGATCTCGCATTTATTGCAACAATATATTTACTTATATTTAACTATAAAACACCATTTCAGTGACATTAGTTTCTACTGGAAAGATGACAGAGTGATGACAGTGATGAAAAAAGCTGTGTGCTTTCAGCAGGATTTGCATCAGGCATCAGTGCACGATCGCCGGATGCGGCGTGAACGCCTTATCCAGCCTACCAAACCCGCACTGATTGTAGGCATGATAAGACGCGCAAGCGTCGCATCAGGCATCTGCGCACAAATGCCTTATCCGCCTAAAAACATTAAACCCGCAATAACGCGCTTCCGAAATAATCGTTCGCGTCCTTCACCCCCGGCAGCGCAAAAAAATAACCGCCGCCGATAGGTTTAACGTATTCCTCCAGCGCTTCGCCATTGAGCCTTTTTTGTACTGTCAGGAAGCCTTTTTCCAGATCGTGTTGGTAGCAGACAAACAGCAACCCCATATCCAGTTGCCCGGAGTTGGTGACGCCCAGTGAATAACTGTAGCCACGACGCAGCATCAGGCTGGACTCACTCTCCGCCGTGCGGGGATTCGCCAGCCGGATATGGCTGTCCAGCGCGATCACCTTCCCTTCCGGGTCGCTGGCGTAATCAGGCACATCATGCTCATGCTGCATTCCCAGCGGCGCACCGGTTTGCTTATCACGGCCAAAAATCGTCTGCTGTTCTTTCAGCGGCGTTCTGTCCCAAAATTCCACTCGAAACTGAATCAAGCGTACTGCCTGATAGCTGCCACCGATTGTCCACGCAGGCTCCTGCTGATCTGCCGTTACCCACACCACTTTTTGCATCAACTTATCATTCTGGCTATCGGGATTGGCAGTGCCGTCTTTGAAACCCAGCAAATTAATCGGCGTCTCTTTGCCTTTACTACGCGCCGCGTGATCGGAAATAAACCCTTCCCGCTTCCAGCGCACACTGAGCAAATCCGGCGTGTGTTTGATGATATCGCGCAGCGCATGGATAACCGTGTCCTGGGTGTTGGCGCAAATCTGTAGCAACACATCACCATGACATAACGCCGCATCCAGCGAGTCGTTGGGGAAACGCGTCATCTTCTGCAGCTTTTTTGGCATCTGTGGCGCAAGGCCAAAGCGCTCATCAAACAATGAGTGACCCACCGATAACGTGATGGTGAGATTATCGGGCGCAATGTAGCCGCCAAGAATGCCGGAATCGAGTGGTGGCAGGCGCGGATTTGGCGTTTCTGGTGCTGCTCCGCCCTGAGTCAGAAAAGCAAAACGCTGAGTCAACAAGCGAAACAACCGCTCAAGATCGGCTTTATCGCTGGCAAGCACATCAAACGCCACCAGCATCATTGCGGCCTGTTGTGGCGTCAGGATCCCTGCCTGATGCTCACCATAAAACGGCTGTTTCTCATTGCGAGCATCCGGTGAAAGCGTACCCGGCGCACTTTGCGTTTTTTGTGCATGAGCGACCGGACAACTTCCCGCCAGCGCCAGTGCACCTATCACTTTCAGTAAACGTCGGCGTGACGGTTCATTCACGCCGTTTTCATCTTTATACTGCATAACGCTTAATCCAGTCCCAGCACACCGCGAAGTTGCGCCAGATCTTCCGCCAGCGCAGTAATCGGTCCTTTCAGTGCATTCCGGTCGGCATCGGTCAATTTGTCGTAGGTTTCAAAACCGTCTTTAGTACGGTATTTCGCCAGAATGGTATCGACCTTTTTAAAGTTGGCATCGACTTTTGCCAGCAGTTCCGGGTTGGCTTTTTGCAGTTGTGGACGCAGCAAATCGACAATTTTCTGCGAGCCTTCAACGTTAGCCTGGAAATCCCACAGATCGGTGTGGCTGTAGCGATCTTCTTCACCGCTAATTTTGCTGGCTGCCACTTCCTCAATCAGTCCGGCTGCGCCGCCGACCACTTTTGAAGGTGGGAAAGCCAGTTCACTGATGCGTTTTTGCAAATCGACCACATCGGTATAAAGCTGCTCAGCGTACTGATCCATCCCTTTGGTGGTGTTGTCGCCAAACAATGCTTTTTCCAGACGGTGGAAACCAGTGAATTTTGGGTCGGCGGCTTTTTGCTCGTAATCATCTTCACGGGCGTCAATGCTGCCATCCAGATCGGAGAACAGTTCAGCAATCGGTTCAATACGCTCATAGTGCTGGCGCGTCGGTGCATACAGTGCTTTCGCTTTTTCGATATCGCCTGCTTTAATCGCGTCGGTAAAGGCTTTGATGTCGGTCACCAGCTGCGTGGTTTCCGCCATGACATACGCTTTATATGCAGTAATTGCACCACCAAGACTTAACAGCGCATCACTTTGCGCCGCATCCGCCGTTGCCTCACCTTTGACGATCAACTTCCCTTTCGGGTTAGTCAGCAGACCGCAGGTCATATCGTATTCGCCAGGCTGTAAATTCGCCGTCATTTTCTGGCTAAAGCCAGGGGCGATATTTTCCCGCTCTTCCACCACCATCACGCCTTTGAGGATCTCCCACTCCAGCGCCTTCTGGCTGTGGTTCTGAATAATGAACTGTGTTTTCCCGGCGTTAACCGTAATGGTCATCGGTTCGCACTGCTTATCCGTCACGGTCACTTTGACCTGCGGCACATCAGCGGCGTTAGCCATAAAAGCAGAAGAAAACAGCGCAGCCACGCTCAACTGCAATGCGTTACGGCGGAAGTTAATGGTCATGACGAGACTATCCCTTTAAAGTATGTTGTAACTAAGCAAGAGTTTGCGTCGTATTTGTTACGCGGAGCGAGACGCTGTCGCCCCTGCGCGTGGTGGCAGAGCAAATGCCACCAGCGCCGGGATGAGATAAATAAACCAGACGGCGACTTCGCTGACGCTCGGCGCTTCCTGATAGCCAAAAATCCCTTCCATCAGCGTGCCAAACAGCGAGTGAGTTGAGAGCACCGCACTCATATCGAAGGCGATTTCCTGAAAGTGGTTCCACAATCCGGCTTCATGAAATGCGCGAATGGCACCAGCTGCCAGCCCTGCGGCGACGAAGAGAATAAACAGGCTGGTCCATTTAAAAAATGCACCAAGATTGAGGCGAATACCGCCCCAGTAGAGCAGGAAGCCTAGCACCACGGCAGTAGCAAGACCGAGCATTGCACCCAGCGGCGGCCAGATCCCGACATCTTGTTGAAATGCCGCCAGCAGGAAAAAGACCGACTCCAGCCCTTCCCTTGCAACGGCAAAAAAGACCATCATCACCAGCGCCCAGCCATGATGATTTCCACGCTGCAATGCGCTATCGACTGCCTGTTCCAGTTGCACTTTGACGTTGCGCGACACTTTGCGCATCCAGAAAACCATCCAGGTAAGGATCACCACGGCGATCACCGCCACGATACCTTCAAACAGTTCCTGTTCTTTTTGCGGAAATTCGCCGGTGGTTTCGTTAATGAAGATACCCAAGCCCAGGCACAACGCAGCGGCAAGCAACACGCCAATCCACATCACACCAATCCATCGGCCTCGCTGGGTACGCTTAAGATAGCTGGCAATCAAACTGACAATCAGCGCGGCTTCAAGTCCTTCGCGCAACATAATGAGAAACGGAACAAACATGCCACCCACCCTTAAACGTTTTTCTGAGTCAATCTATGCAAAGAAAAGTAAATCGCAGTGATAGCGATTATCATTACAGCAAAGAAAAACACAAGCGGAATGTTTATAAAATGATGTTGGAATGTAAACAAAGAGAGGTAATGCCAAGGGATATAAACGATTATTCCAGGGTAGAAAGATGGGATTGTTTGCAAAGAACCATGTGTTCTTGCCGGATGCCGCGTAAACGCCGTATCCAGCCGACAAAACTGTCCAGACTCAATGCATCAGAGCTTCCATGTAAAACTGATAAGCGGGTGTATCAAGCAATTTCGTCCATCCGCGATTATCAAATCTAACTTTTTGCCCGGAACATAATAACAGCTCGGGTGTTGGTGGCGTCAAAATCGCTGAAGCGTTCCCCGAAGGCCGGGACAGCAGGGGGCGGCGGCGATTGGCCGCCCCCTGCGCGCTCCCTGCACCATTCAATTTATATGGCGAGGCACATTAAGGGAGCGCAACCCGCTGCTGAAGCCAAACAAAACCGCCGCAGGCTAAGTCCCTTAGCTTTCCTGCAACCGTGACGGCGGAGCCGAATGATAGTGCGCATCGGCCTCGGCAAAGCGTTTTTGCATCGCCGCTGACGGCGCTTTACCCAGCAAACTAAACACTACAATCCCAATACTGCCGAAGATAAAGCCCGGAATAATTTCGTACAGTCCCAGCCAGCCGAACTGTTTCCAGACGATAACCGTCAGCGCACCGATGATCATCCCCGCCAGCGCACCGTTACGCGTCATGCGTGACCACATCACCGAGAACAGCACCACTGGACCAAACGCCGCGCCAAAGCCTGCCCACGCGTAGCTCACTAAGCCCAGCACGCGGTTTTCCGGGTTTGCCGCCAGCGCAATCGCCACCAGCGCCACCACCAGCACCATCACACGCCCTACCCACACCAGCTCTTTCTGGCTGGCATGTTTACGCAGAAACGCTTTGTACAAATCTTCGGTAATCGCACTGGAGCACACCAGCAGCTGGCAACTTAAGGTTGACATTACCGCCGCCAGAATTGCCGACAGCAGAATCCCGGCAATCCACGGGTTAAACAGAATTTGCGCCAGTTCGATAAACACACGCTCGGCGTTCTGATTTACCGCACCAGCCAACGCCGGATGATCGTTAAAGTAAGCAATCCCAAAGAAGCCGACAGCCACCGCCCCTGCCAGGCAGAGGATCATCCAGGTCATACTAATACGACGCGCATGGACAATGCTGTGGTGAGAATCCGCCGCCATAAAACGCGCCAGAATGTGCGGCTGCCCGAAGTAACCCAGCCCCCAACCCATCAGTGAGATAATGGCAACAAAGTTCAGACCTTTGAGCATATCAACGTTTTCGATGCTCTTTTGTTTGATCACTTCCAGCGAGTCACCAAAGCCACCGACACTGATAATGACGATAACCGGCGTCAGGATCAGGGCAAAAATCATCAGGCTGGCCTGTACAGTGTCAGTCCAGCTCACCGCGAGGAAACCGCCAATAAAGGTGTAAAGGATCGTCGCCGCAGCGCCCGCCCACAGAGCCGTTTCGTAGCTCATGCCAAAGGTACTTTCAAACAGACGCGCGCCTGCCACAATGCCCGAAGCGCAATAAATGGTGAAGAACAGCAAAATAACCAGCGCAGAGATAATGCGCAAAATGCGGCTTTTATCTTCAAAGCGCCCGGTGAAATAATCCGGCAGTGTTAAGGCGTTATTGTTGTATTCGGTATGCACACGCAACCGCCCGGCCACCAGCTTCCAGTTAATCCACGCGCCTAATGTCAGGCCAATGGCGATCCAGCTTTCGGAAATCCCGGAGAGAAAAAAAGCGCCCGGCAACCCCATTAACAGCCAGCCGCTCATATCCGACGCACCCGCCGATAATGCCGTCACGAATGGCCCAAGACTACGACCGCCCAGAATATAGTCGTCAAAGTTTTTCGTTGATCGCCAGGCGATAAACCCAATCAATATCATGCCAAAGATATAGACACAAAATGTCACCAACATCGGTGTGCTAATAGCCATCTAAAGTCTCCAAAAAATTATTATCGGCAATGTCGAAACTTGCCGTTATATCTGCCACCGGAACGGGGTAACAGAGTTTATGTTTTACCAGGGCGACCGTATCCTGCCGGAAGCGCTGGTTATTCACAATCGATTTAACACACCATTTACATTAAATTTTAGTGCTCAGCGACACTATTTTTCATCAGGTTGCACTCTCTCACATTTTTTGCGGTTGCACCTTTCAAAAATGTTAACTGCCGCAGAGAAAAAGTCTGAGTTATTTTTTTAATCCCTGTCATATCGATTTCTTTTATTAACATTTCATTCATTTTTAAGCTTGCTACGCATGTCACATTTAACATGGTTGCACAAAGTTGCAACATCATGGATATTTCACGATAACGTTAAGTTGCACCTTTCTGAACAACAGGAGTAATGGCATGGGAACCACCACCATGGGGGTTAAGCTGGACGACGCGACGCGTGAGCGTATTAAGTCTGCCGCGACACGTATCGATCGCACACCACACTGGTTAATTAAGCAGGCGATTTTTTCTTATCTCGAACAACTGGAAAACAGCGATACTCTGCCGGAGCTACCTGCGCTGCTTTCTGGCGCGGCCAATGAGAGCGATGAAGCACCGACTCCGGCAGAGGAACCACACCAGCCATTCCTCGACTTTGCCGAGCAAATATTGCCCCAGTCGGTTTCCCGCGCCGCGATCACCGCGGCCTATCGCCGCCCGGAAACCGAAGCGGTTTCTATGCTGCTGGAACAAGCCCGCCTGCCGCAGCCAGTTGCTGAACAGGCGCACAAACTGGCGTATCAGCTGGCCGATAAACTGCGTAATCAAAAAAATGCCAGTGGTCGCGCAGGTATGGTCCAGGGGTTATTGCAGGAGTTTTCGCTGTCATCGCAGGAAGGCGTGGCGCTGATGTGTCTGGCGGAAGCGTTGTTGCGTATTCCCGACAAAGCCACCCGCGACGCGTTAATTCGCGACAAAATCAGCAACGGTAACTGGCAGTCACACATTGGTCGTAGCCCGTCACTGTTTGTTAATGCCGCCACCTGGGGGCTGCTGTTTACTGGCAAACTGGTTTCCACCCATAACGAAGCCAGCCTCTCCCGCTCGCTGAACCGCATTATCGGTAAAAGCGGTGAGCCGCTGATCCGCAAAGGTGTGGATATGGCGATGCGCCTGATGGGTGAGCAGTTCGTCACTGGCGAAACCATCGCGGAAGCGTTAGCCAATGCCCGCAAGCTGGAAGAGAAAGGTTTCCGTTACTCTTACGATATGCTGGGCGAAGCCGCGCTGACCGCCGCAGATGCACAGGCGTATATGGTTTCCTATCAGCAGGCGATTCACGCCATCGGTAAAGCGTCTAACGGTCGTGGCATCTATGAAGGGCCGGGCATTTCAATCAAACTGTCGGCGCTGCATCCGCGTTATAGCCGCGCCCAGTATGACCGGGTAATGGAAGAGCTTTACCCGCGTCTGAAATCACTCACCCTGCTGGCGCGTCAGTACGATATTGGTATCAACATTGACGCCGAAGAGTCCGATCGCCTGGAGATCTCCCTCGATCTGCTGGAAAAACTCTGTTTCGAGCCGGAACTGGCAGGCTGGAACGGCATCGGTTTTGTTATTCAGGCTTATCAAAAACGCTGCCCGTTGGTGATCGATTACCTGATTGATCTCGCCACCCGCAGCCGTCGCCGTCTGATGATTCGCCTGGTGAAAGGCGCGTACTGGGATAGTGAAATTAAGCGTGCGCAGATGGACGGCCTTGAAGGTTATCCGGTTTATACCCGCAAGGTGTATACCGACGTTTCTTATCTCGCCTGTGCGAAAAAGCTGCTGGCGGTGCCGAATCTAATCTACCCGCAGTTCGCGACGCACAACGCCCATACGCTGGCGGCGATTTATCAACTGGCGGGGCAGAACTACTACCCGGGTCAGTACGAGTTCCAGTGCCTGCATGGTATGGGCGAGCCACTGTATGAGCAGGTCACCGGGAAAGTTGCCGACGGCAAACTTAACCGTCCGTGTCGTATTTATGCTCCGGTTGGCACACATGAAACGCTGTTGGCGTATCTGGTGCGTCGCCTGCTGGAAAACGGTGCTAACACCTCGTTTGTTAACCGTATTGCCGACACCTCTTTGCCACTGGATGAACTGGTCGCCGATCCGGTCACTGCTGTAGAAAAACTGGCGCAACAGGAAGGGCAAACTGGATTACCGCATCCGAAAATTCCCCTGCCGCGCGATCTTTACGGTCACGGGCGCGACAACTCGGCAGGGCTGGATCTCGCTAACGAACACCGCCTGGCCTCGCTCTCCTCTGCCCTGCTCAATAGTGCACTGCAAAAATGGCAGGCCTTGCCAATGCTGGAACAACCGGTAGCGGCAGGTGAGATGTCGCCCGTTATTAACCCTGCGGAACCGAAAGATATTGTGGGCTTTGTGCGTGAAGCCACGCCGCGTGAGGTAGAACAGGCGCTGGAAAGTGCGGTTAATAACGCGCCAATCTGGTTTGCCACGCCTCCGGCTGAACGCGCAGCGATTTTGCACCGCGCTGCCGTGCTGATGGAAAGCCAGATGCAGCAACTGATTGGTATTCTGGTGCGTGAGGCCGGAAAAACCTTCAGTAACGCCATTGCCGAAGTGCGCGAAGCGGTCGATTTTCTCCACTACTACGCCGGACAGGTGCGGGATGATTTCGCTAACGAAACCCACCGTCCATTAGGGCCTGTGGTGTGTATCAGTCCGTGGAACTTCCCGCTGGCTATTTTCACCGGGCAGATTGCTGCCGCACTGGCGGCAGGTAACAGCGTGCTGGCAAAACCGGCAGAACAAACGCCGCTGATTGCCGCGCAAGGGATCGCCATTTTGCTGGAAGCGGGTGTACCGCCAGGCGTGGTGCAATTGCTGCCAGGTCGGGGTGAAACCGTGGGCGCACAACTGACGGGTGATGATCGCGTGCGCGGGGTGATGTTTACCGGTTCAACCGAAGTCGCTACGTTACTGCAGCGCAATATCGCCAGCCGCCTGGACGCTCAGGGTCGCCCTATTCCGCTCATCGCTGAAACCGGCGGCATGAACGCGATGATTGTCGATTCTTCAGCACTGACCGAACAGGTCGTCGTGGATGTACTGGCCTCGGCGTTCGACAGTGCGGGTCAGCGTTGTTCGGCGCTGCGCGTGCTGTGCCTGCAAGATGAGATTGCCGACCACACGTTGAAAATGCTGCGCGGCGCAATGGCCGAATGCCGGATGGGTAATCCGGGTCGCCTGACCACCGATATCGGTCCAGTGATTGATAGCGAAGCGAAAGCCAATATTGAGCGCCATATTCAGACCATGCGTAGCAAAGGCCGTCCGGTGTTCCAGGCGGTGCGGGAAAACAGCGAAGATGCCCGTGAATGGCAAAGCGGCACCTTTGTCGCCCCGACGCTGATCGAACTGGATGACTTTGCCGAATTGCAAAAAGAGGTCTTTGGTCCGGTGCTGCATGTGGTGCGTTACAACCGTAACCAGCTACCAGAGCTGATCGAGCAGATTAACGCTTCCGGTTATGGTCTGACGCTTGGCGTCCATACGCGCATTGATGAAACCATCGCCCAGGTCACTGGCTCGGCCCATGTTGGTAACCTGTATGTTAACCGTAATATGGTGGGCGCAGTGGTTGGTGTGCAGCCGTTCGGCGGCGAAGGGTTGTCCGGTACCGGGCCGAAAGCAGGCGGTCCGCTCTATCTCTACCGTCTGCTGGCGAATCGCCCGGAAAGTGCGCTGGCAGTGACGCTCGCGCGTCAGGATGCAAAGTATCCGGTCGATGCGCAGTTGAAAGCCGCATTGACTCAGCCGCTAAATGCACTGCGGGAATGGGCAGCAAATCGTCCAGAATTGCAGGCGTTATGTACGCAATATGGCGAGCTGGCGCAGGCAGGAACACAACGATTGCTGCCGGGGCCGACGGGTGAACGCAACACCTGGACGCTGCTGCCGCGTGAGCGCGTGTTGTGTATTGCCGATGATGAGCAGGATGCGCTGACTCAGCTCGCCGCCGTGCTGGCGGTGGGCAGCCAGGTACTGTGGCCGGATGACGCGCTGCATCGTCAGTTAGTGAAGGCATTGCCATCGGCAGTCAGCGAACGTATTCAACTGGCGAAAGCGGAAAATATAACCGCTCAACCGTTTGATGCGGTGATCTTCCACGGTGATTCGGATCAGCTTCGCGCATTGTGTGAAGCAGTTGCCGCGCGGGATGGCACAATTGTTTCGGTGCAGGGTTTTGCCCGTGGCGAAAGCAATATCCTTCTGGAACGGCTGTATATCGAGCGTTCGCTGAGTGTGAATACCGCTGCCGCTGGCGGTAACGCCAGCTTAATGACTATAGGTTAAACAGGTAGCCGGAGGATGTTACAACCTCCTCCGGCATCTTTAACGTGGTCGAATCCCCTCAATAATAATCCGCTGCACGTTTTCAACCGTTTGATTGAAAAATACCTCATCGCGCAACGTCGCGCCTGTCACCGCCTCCACCTGAGGGGCGAAATCGGCGTAATGTTGAGTGGAAGCCCAAATCATAAAAATCAAATGCTGCGGATCAATCGGCGCGAGTTTGCCGCTTTTGACCCAACCGGCAATCAGCGCCGATTTCTCATCAATTAATGCCTTCAAATCGCCCGTCAGTTCATCCATTAACAGCGGCGCGCCTGCCAGCATCTCCATACAGAACAGGCGCGAAGCCTGCGGATAATCGCGTGAGACTTCCAGCTTCAGACGGATGTACTCTTTGATCGCCGCCAGCGGGGCGAAATCTTCACGAAACGCTTTTAACGGTGCCAGCCAGATATCGAGAATCTGCCGCAGCACGGCAATATACAGCGCCTCTTTTGACGGAAAGTAATACAGCAGATTGGTTTTTGAAACACCCGCCAACTCTGCGATCTGCTCCAGCCTTGTGCCGTGAAAACCGAATTGTGAAAAAGTGTCCAGTGCTGCGCTAAGAATCGCTTTTTTCTTCGCGCTTACTGCGCGCGAACGTTTACCCGTTGTTTTCACTGCGCCTTGCGTCATGCGCTCTCCCCTCTTGTAGATTGGCAACAGGATAGCAAAACCCCCGCCCGGCCTCGACCTTCTGCACTCTCATCGCGCACAGATGCATGTTTTATGTGCAACTGTTTTGACCGTTTAGTCCACTTTTTACCAGATATTTTAGATAACGTAATGTTAACAGATTAATAACATTAACTTTTTAAAAACTGGCATCCGCTTTGCAAACAAGCCATTACGCGGCTGAAAAGGATATGCAGGATGCAGCGCCCCGTCTGACTTTCACTTTACGAGACGAAGAGAGGTTGATGATGAAAATTGGCGTATTCGTACCTATTGGCAACAACGGCTGGCTCATTTCGACCCACGCGCCGCAGTACATGCCGACCTTTGAACTGAATAAAGCCATTGTGCAAAAAGCGGAGCACTACCATTTCGATTTCGCCCTGTCGATGATCAAACTGCGTGGCTTTGGCGGCAAAACTGAGTTCTGGGATCACAACCTTGAGTCGTTCACCTTGATGGCGGGGCTGGCGGCCGTGACCTCGCGCATTCAGATTTACGCCACTGCTGCCACCTTAACGTTACCTCCGGCAATCGTCGCCCGTATGGCCGCAACCATCGACTCCATCTCTGGCGGGCGTTTTGGCGTCAACCTCGTGACTGGCTGGCAAAAGCCCGAGTATGAGCAGATGGGTATCTGGCCTGGCGATGACTATTTCTCCCGTCGTTACGACTATCTCACCGAATATGTTCAGGTGCTGCGCGACCTGTGGGGCACGGGGAAAAGCGATTTTAAAGGCGATTTTTTCACCATGAATGATTGTCGCGTGAGTCCGCAACCGAGTGTCCCCATGAAAGTGATCTGCGCCGGGCAAAGCGACGCTGGCATGGCGTTCTCCGCCCGGTATGCCGATTTCAACTTCTGTTTCGGCAAAGGCGTAAATACACCCACGGCTTTCGCCCCGACCGCTGCGCGGATGAAACAGGCCGCAGAGCAAACCGGACGCGACGTTGGCTCTTATGTGTTGTTTATGGTGATTGCCGATGAAACCGACGATGCCGCTCGCGCCAAATGGGAACACTACAAAGCGGGCGCGGATGAAGAGGCGTTAAGCTGGCTAACCGAACAAAGTCAGAAAGATACCCGCTCCGGTACTGACACCAACGTTCGTCAGATGGCCGATCCCACTTCGGCGGTAAACATCAATATGGGGACGTTAGTCGGTTCTTACGCCAGTGTCGCGCGCATGTTAGATGAAGTCGCAAGCGTGCCTGGTGCCGAAGGCGTGCTGTTAACCTTCGACGATTTTCTGTCGGAAATCGAAACCTTCGGCGAGCGCATTCAACCACTGATGCAATGCCGCGCCCATCTACCTGCGCTGACTCAGGAGGTGGCATGATGACGACCTTAACCGCTCGACCGGAAGCCATTACCTTCGATCCGCAGCAAAGTGCGCTGATCGTGGTGGATATGCAAAACGCTTATGCCACGCCAGGCGGCTACTTAGATCTCGCCGGGTTTGATGTCTCAACCACTCGCCCGGTCATTGCCAACATTCAAACCGCCGTGACCGCAGCGCGAGCGGCAGGGATGCTGATCATCTGGTTTCAAAATGGCTGGGATGAACAGTATGTCGAGGCTGGCGGACCCGGCTCACCGAATTTTCATAAATCGAACGCCCTGAAAACCATGCGTAAGCAGCCGCAGCTGCAGGGGAAATTGCTGGCGAAAGGCTCCTGGGATTATCAACTGGTGGATGAACTGGTGCCGCAGCCTGGCGATATTGTGCTGCCGAAGCCGCGCTACAGCGGTTTCTTCAATACGCCGCTGGACAGCATTTTGCGCAGCCGCGGAATACGCCATCTGGTTTTCACCGGCATCGCTACCAACGTCTGCGTCGAATCGACGCTACGCGACGGCTTTTTTCTGGAGTATTTCGGCGTGGTGCTTGAAGACGCAACTCACCAGGCGGGGCCGAAATTTGCGCAGAAAGCCGCGTTGTTCAATATCGAAACCTTTTTTGGCTGGGTCAGCGACGTCGAAACATTCTGCGACGCGCTTTCTCCCACGTCCTTTGCTCATATCGCTTAAGGAGTTTAACGATGCCAAAATCCGTAA
>OOAY01000609.1_pt1 | contig 17379 bp, 17 predicted proteins | sample 1670961 | NCBI WGS metagenome assembly OOAY01 (sample SAMN06348108, study PRJEB24527) | human gut metagenome | biome: human gut; feature: ankylosing spondylitis patient; material: feces | host: Homo sapiens | place: China | collected 2015-10
AATATCTATGGATTATAAAATAAAAACCTTGTTTTTGTACAGATTATATCATAATTAATACATTAAAGCTACTAAAAAAGCATGAAATTAGCATTGGATGTATTAAAAAAAGCGTTGTATAATAAATATATCAGAGGTTGTTAAGTTTTTAACAAAGCGGGCAGGTAATGTTAAAAACATGAAACTAATAAGAAAATCATGCAAAAAGAAAAAAGGAGAACACTACTATGGCAGAGAGAATCACAGGTCACACAGAGCTTATCGGATTAATGGCTTACCCAATCAGACATTCCAGTTCACCGGCAATGCACAATGAGGCATTTGCATATTTAGGACTTGACTATGCTTACCTTGCATTCGAGGTTGACAACAGCACATTAGAAGATGCGATCAAAGGTCTTCGTGCATTAAAGATGGTTGGATCTAATGTATCCATGCCAAACAAAACAGTTGTTGGCCAGTACCTTGATAAATTATCACCGGCTGCAGAGCTTTGCGGAGCTGTTAATACAATTGTAAATGAGAATGGTGTATTAACAGGACATATCACAGACGGTATCGGATTTATGCAGTCCTTAAAAGACAACGACATCGACGTGATCGGAAAGAAAATGACCATCGCAGGTGCCGGCGGAGCTGCAACAGCAATCGAGATCCAGGCTGCATTAGACGGAGTAAAAGAGATTTCTATCTTCAATATTCATGATAAATTCTGGGAGAACGCAGAGGCAACTGTGAAAAAGATCAACGAGAGAACAAACTGCAAAGCAACTCTTTATGATTTAGACGACAAAGAGAAATTAAGAGAAGAGATGGCAGATTCCTACATCTTCGTAAACGGAACAGGTGTTGGTATGTCCGTTGTTCCTGACAAATCTTTCTTCCGTCCGGAACTGATCGTTGTAGACGTTCCTTACTCTCCGCTTGAGACAAAGATGCGTTCTATGGCAAAAGAAGTTGGATGCAAGACAATGAACGGTCTTGGCATGATGTTATTCCAGGGTGCAGCAGCATTCAAACTCTGGACTGGAAAAGATATGCCGATCGAGCACATGAAAGAAGTATTAAACATCAAATACGAATAAAATACCCCCCAATCACAACCCCATGCGGCGGTATGAAAAAATGCCGCTGCATCACAAACCAAATTGAGGAGAAAATCAATGAACAAAAAATATTTACCGAGCGCACTGATTCTTTATTTAAATTATTTTATCCATGGTGTCGGATGTTCTATTTTAGGACAGGCAGTGATCAAGGAAGCACTTGCAGCATCCTGGGGTGTAGAGGCCATGGCAATTACAGCCATTTCTGCGGCACTTGGACTGGGCAGACTGATCGCACTTCCATTTGCAGGTCCTCTTTCTGATAAGTTAGGCCGCCGTATCTCTACTGCAATCGGAAGCGGTTCTTATGCGATATACTTAATCGGACTTGCGCTTGCATTTAATGCAGGAACAAATGGCGGATATCAGATTGCATATATCTGCGCAATCGTTGGTGGTATTGCCAACTCTTTCCTTGATACCGGAATTTACCCGGCTGTAGGTGAGATCATTTATAAAGCACCGGGTGTTGCAACGATGGGAATTAAATTTTTCATTGCAATCGCACAGATGATCCTGCCGTTCGTACTTGGCGCAACCGTAGCAACAACAGCAGCAGGTCTTACATCTTATAACACATTATTCTTTGGATGTGGTATCATTTATATTGTATTATTAGTACTGGTAATGCTTTTCCCTCTTCCGGATGCGGATCAGAAGGCAGCGGGAGAAAAAGAAGGACTGATCGCCAGCTTAAAACATACACATTTTTCCATCGAGTCTGTTGCGATGATCCTGATCGGATTCACCTGTACCGGTACATTCCAGCTCTGGTTAAACTGCGCACAGAACTTTGCAAAAGAAAATGTGGGCTGGACAGATCCTTCCATTATGCAGACTTACTATTCCGCAGGAACCATGCTTGCTTTGATCGTAACTGCATTACTGACAAGGAAAATTAAAGACGTCAGATTTATTCTGATTTACCCGGTAATTTGTCTGGCTACACTGGTTGTTGTATTAGTCGGAAAGAGCCAGCCTCTTATGATCGCAGGTGCATTCTTAATCGGCTGGGCAGGCGCAGGCGGATTACTTCAGATCGCTACATCAGTCTGCAACATGCTTTTCCCGAAAATCAAAGGAACGGTAACTGCACTGGTTATGATCGCATCTTCTCTGTGTAACTACACGATCCTGACAGCAGCATCCAAAATGCAGCCTTCACAGGTTATGGTTATGAATATCGTGCTGACAACAATCGGTGTATTGCTGGGATTATTTGTAAACCTTCGTTACACAAGTATGGTTGAGCAGGCACAGGCAGATAATTAGGAGAAGATCTATTAAAGTAAAAACAGGAGGAAAAATAATGAGTTCATATGTAGAAGTTCGTGGTGTGAAAATCGGTGAAGGCGTACCAAAAATCTGCGTACCGATCGTTGGCAAAACAAAAGAAGAGATCCTTGCAGCAGCAAAGTCTTTTGCAGATGTAAAGATGGACGTTGTTGAGTGGCGTGTTGACTGGTTTGACGGCGTGTTCGATTTCGCTCAGGTAGAGGACGTGTTAAAAGATCTGCGCCCGGCACTTGGCAATACACCGATCCTGTTCACTTTCCGTACCTCAAAAGAGGGTGGCGAGAAAGCAATCGAGCCGGATGTTTATGTAGAGTTAAACAAAAAAGCAGCAGCAACCGGACTGGTTGACTTAGTTGACGTGGAAGCTTTCACAGGTGATTCTTATGTGAAAGAGATCATCGAAGCTGCACATGAAGCGGGTGTGGCAGTTGTCGCTTCTAACCATGATTTTGACAAGACACCGGACAAAGATGATATCGTTGGACGTCTCCGCAAAATGCAGGAATTAGATGCTGATATCCCGAAGATCGCTGTAATGCCGCAGAACAAAAAAGATGTCTTAACACTTCTTGCAGCAACGGAAGAGATGGTATCTGAATATGCAGACAGACCGATCATCACTATGTCCATGGCAGGAACCGGTTTGATCAGCCGTCTGTGTGGTGAAGTATTCGGTTCTGCACTGACCTTTGGCGCAGTTGGAAAAGCATCTGCACCGGGACAGATGAACGCAGCAGATTTAAATACTGTTTTAAATCTGATCCATGAGAGTATGTAATAAGCGTATTTTTGAAAAGGATGTCCCGTATCGAGACAATTCTCATAAGTAACAAAAACCGGATGTCAAATGAAGTGTCTTTTGACACCCGGTTTTTTAATTCACAGGAAATCAAATTTGAAAAAAACCAGAGAAATCTGATAGGATATAATAATAAATGAGCGAATCTGTATGTCAAAAAAGTTATACGAGGGAAGGAGAAAAGGCTGCATGAAAAAGTTTATTCATGTCATAGACGAAAGTCTTGAAGAAATCCTGATGGTTCTCATGTTAGCGGCTATGACGTTAATTATGGGGTGTCAGGTATTTTCCAGATATATTCTTGGAGTATCGCTTTCGTGGTCGGAGGAGATCACCAGATATCTGTTTATATGGTCTGCATTTTTAAGTGTAAGTCTCTGTACCAGAAAATGCATTTCAATCAAAGTTGATCAGTTCATCAAAATGTTTCCGAAACGTGGAAAAACGATTTTTAAGATTACGAATCTCACGGTAGAGTTTGTATTTTTTGTCTATCTGATCCCTTTCTCCTTTCTATATTTAAAAGCAACGATAGAGAGCGGACAGGTCAGCCCGGCGTGTGGTCTGCCAATGTATTATGTGCAGTCAGCCCCGTTTTTCTGTTTTATTTTAACAGCGTTCCGCATCGTACAGCGCTGGTTTGGTGAGTGGCGCATTTTACTTGGAAAAGAAAAGAAACCGTTAGAAGAGGGCGATATTGCCTCTGTGATCGAGGAGGCAGTCGTTGAAAATCCGGAGCATGCGGATGCTGCAAATATGGACAAATCAGGTGTTACAGTTAGAAAGGAGAAATAGATGTCAGCAGTTGTTGTTTTTATTATTTTTGCAATATGTCTTGTGATCGCAATTCCGATCTCTATTTCACTTGGAATTGTGGCTGTGCTGCCGGGCGCATTTGACGCTTCATTTACGGCAAGTGCAGGGTATGTCATCCGTTCCATGGTCGGAGGAATCGACAGTTTCCCGCTGCTTGCAGTGCCGATGTTCGTGCTTGCGGGAATCCTTATGGCGCACGGTAAAATTTCAGAAAAATTATTTGATGTATTTGTTTATTTCCTTGGAAACAAAAGAGCGGGAATACCATGTGCAGTGATCATTACCTGTCTGTTTTATGGAGCAATTTCAGGTTCTGCACCGGCGACCGTTGCTGCGGTCGGAAGTATGACGATTCCGCTTTTGATAGAACTTGGCTATGAAAAAGATTTTTCCACGGCGATCGTTGCGGTGGCGGGCGGTCTTGGCGTTATCATCCCGCCGAGTATCCCGTTTATTATGTATGCGATGGCGACCGGTGAATCGGTCAGTGACCTGTTTTTAGCAGGTATCGTACCGGGCATGATGATCAGTGCACTGCTAATCTTTTACGCATATTATTACTGCCGCCGTCACGGTGAGGACAGAGAGAAGATCCAGGCGAAAATGGATCAGCTCAAAGCAAAAGGATTCTTTAACATTTTAAAAGAGAGTATCTGGGCGCTCTTAAGCCCCGTGATCGTGCTTGGCTGTATTTATTCCGGTGTGGCATCCCCGACGGAGGCGGCTGTCATCTCCGTATTTTATTCCCTGTTTGTCAGTCTGTTCATTTACAGATCTATTAAAGTAAAACAGATCTGGGGCATTATGGTGGAGGCGATGAAAACCTATGCACCGATCTTATTTATCCTTGCAACATCAACCGCGTTTTCGCGTGTGCTCACGCTGATGCAGGTACTGCAGGATGTCAGTGCATGGATCATGACACATTTCTCCAATGAGATCGTACTGCTTATTGTCATCAATGTGGTACTTCTGATTGTTGGTATGGTCATGGATACGACCCCGGCGATTCTGATCTTAAGTCCGATCTTACTGCCGATTGTGGAACATGTCGGAATGAATCCAATCCATTTCGGTGTCATGATGATCGTAAACCTTGCGGTTGGATTTGTCACACCTCCGGTCGGCGTCAACCTGTTTGTGGCAAGTTCGCTTACCAATGTGCCGATGATGCAGATTGCAAAGAAGGCAATGCCGATGATCGGATATTTCATGCTTGCACTGCTTCTGATCACATTTATTCCGGCAATCAGTCTCTGTCTGCTTTCATAAGGAGGGCGAAAACTTGAAGAATTGTAAGAAAAAGATATTATGCGGTTTCCTTGCAGGGGCAGTACTTTTTGCAAGTGGCTGCGGGAATAAAGATACACAGGATCAGGCAAAAGTGCAGCGTTATGCGTGGCCGCTTGGAAGTTCAAGCCCGGAGGATACGGTCACACAGATCTATGCAGAAAAATTTGCAGAGGAAGTGGAGCGTTTGAGCGACGGGACGATGCTGATTTCTGTTTATCCAAACAGTGTACTTGGCGGAGACAGAGAGTTGTTAGAGTCCTGTAAAGAGGGTGATATCCCGTTTGTGGTACAAAATACGGCACCGCAGGTGACTTTTATGCCGGATGTTGCAGTATTTGATATGCCGGCAGTGTTCGAAACGATCGACGAAGTGAGGGAACATGTGGATAACCCGGATTTCCTTTCCATGATGCAGCAGGTATACGGGGATGCCGGATATGTCCTTTTAGGATATGCCGACCAGGGATTCCGTGTGATGACTACAAACCGCAATGTGCAGTTAATCTCTGATTTTAAGGGACAGAAGATCCGTACCATGGAAAATTCCTATCACATGGCATATTGGAAAGCGCTTGGTGCCAGCCCGACACCGATGACATTTTCCGAGGTGTATATCGGACTGCAGCAGGGAACCATCGATGCGCAGGAAAATCCGTATGAGGTCATTGTTTCTAATAAATTATATGAGCAGCAGGATTATGTCGTGGAGACAAACCATCTGCCGCATCTGATCTCACTGATCGTCAGTGATGAGTTTTTTGAAGGACTGACCGGCGAGCAGCAGGAAATCATCAGAGAGGCTGCGGAGACAGCGAAAGAATATGCGAGAGAGCAGTCGGATGAGCGTATCGCATCCCGTATCCAGACAATCGAGGAAAGCGGTACACAGATTATTTCATTGAGTGATGAAATGTAGATCAGAGAACTCTGCAAGCCGGTATATGAGTCAATTGAAAAAAATGTATCAGAGGATCTGGTCGATGCATATCTTGGCGATATGAAAGGTGTGATCGAGTAGAAAACATGTCGGAAATGATATTATACACTTTAAAACATAAATACTTTAAAGTACTAAAATATTTTGCTTGCGGAATGTGTCACATCTTGTTATAATGCTTTTTATAAAACAGGGAGGAAAATCCTCTGCTCACCAGAGGTCAAATTTTACAGAGTAAAATTGCATTTTCCTCCGGAAAACAGGGAGGATTATAATGGATAAGATAGAAGCGATCCGTGAGAAAATTGGAGAATGTGATGATATCATCATCGAACAGCTTGCAGTTCGAATGTCATATATACAGGAAATTATTTCTTGTAAGAAAGCAACCGGTATTCCAATCTTACAGCCGGAACAGGAGAAGAAACAGACCGACGCATTAAAGAACAAACTCGGTGACAATGAGTTCGAGGAAGAGATCCTTGATATTTTCAAATATATTATGAAAAACAGCCGCCGTATCCAGGCAAAGAGTCTGTTTGACTACAACATCTTCCTGATTGGATTCATGGGAGCCGGAAAGAGTACGATCGCCGGAGAACTGAAAGATAAACTTGAGATGGATCGCGTGGAGATGGACCAGATGATCGTAGAAAAACAGGGCATGTCCATTTCTGAGATCTTTGACGAATACGGTGAGGCATACTTCCGTAACTTAGAGAGCAACACCTTAATCGAGCTGCAGAAAAGAAAACAGACGATCGTTTCCTGTGGTGGTGGTGTCGTCATGAGAGAAGAAAACACCGATCACATGAAAAAGAATGGACGTGTCGTATTACTCACCGCAAAACCGGAAACTATCTACGAGCGTGTCAAAGACAGCGACGAGCGCCCGATCTTAAACAATAACATGAACGTTGAATTCATCAGCGGTCTTATGGATAAACGAAAAGACCGTTATGAAGCAGTCGCGGACATCACCGTTGCCACAGATGGAAAAAACGTCACCCAGATCTGCGAGGAGATCATCTCCAAACTGATCGCATTAGATAATGCGAAAGAAGCAGAAGCATAGACATCTGCAGTAAATAGAAAAAGGTGGTCACAGACTAACGGCTGTGACCGCCTTTTGTCCACGAATCTACAAAAATTCCTAACTAAATCGTAATCAGCTTATACTGATCACTTCCAAGTCCAATCTTAACAGCATGCGCAATGCAGCTCTTCCATTCAAAATGGATTTTGATCGCAGCGTATTTGTCGGTAAAATCGATCGTCTCAAACCCCGCAGTTTTCATAAGACAATGCAGTTTCTGGAGCAGATTCTCATGCTCCGTTGCCTTAAAAGATGTGAAATAAACATTTGATGCTTCCATACTGTGTGCCTCCTGTATGTTTTCATATACTGTATACATGTCATTATATAAGAAAAAGATGGAAATATAAGTAGAAAAAATGTCAGATTATGCTATACTAAAGCGTAGAGCAGGAAACGGAGGGAAATCCGATGAAACGGCAGAGTAAACCGGAGAAAATTAAAAAAGAAAAGAGCACTGCACCGGGAGAATGGTTATATTTTGCACCTGCAAATGTGACGGTGCGCAGCATTTATGAGGTACTGACAGACGATTATGAGGTAGAGATCTGGGAAGATGCAGGAGTACTGGAAATAGGATTAAATGACGGGGCAACACTTGATATCGAATGGACAAAGATTCCGGCAAAAGATGAAATCACGGCAGCATTTGCAAAGCAACATGGCTGTGAAAATGTATTTCTAGTCACTTTAAAATCGGAAGAATTTGAGACTGCAAAGAAGGCGATGAACAAGATCGCAGCTTCTTTAGGAGGACTTTTCTGCGGAGACACTGAGGATTTTACGCCAGTATTACAGTAGGAAAAGAGGAAAAGCATGACAGAAAAATTATACGACCAGGATGCATATGCGGTGGAGTTTGATGCAAAGGTTATATCCTGTGAAGCATACCAGGAGAAGAAGGAGAGCGGTTATCATGTGATTTTGGACCGTACACTTTTCTTCCCGGAAGAGGGCGGACAGAGTCCGGATAAAGGGACGATAGATGGCATCGAAGTGACGGATGTGCAGATCAAAAAAGATGTGATCACACACAGCTTAAAAGAACCGCTTGCTGTTGGGGAGACCGTACACGGGATCATTGACTGGACACACCGTTTTAATAATATGCAGCAGCATTCCGGAGAACATATTTTTTCCGGGATTGTGCACAGCAGATTTGGATATGACAATGTCGGGTTTCATCTGAGCGACAATATCGTCACGATGGATTTTAACGGTGTTTTAACTGCGGATGAGGTACGTGAAGTTGAGACGGCAGTCAATGAAGTGATCGTGAAAAATCTTCCGGTCGAGATCACCTATCCGTCAAAAGAAGAATTGAAAACACTTGATTACCGCAGCAAGATCGAAATCGAAGGACGGGTGCGCATTGTGACAATTCCTGGTGTGGATGTGTGTGCATGCTGTGCACCACATGTGAAGAAAACCGGTGAGATCGGCATGCTCAACGTACAGAGTCTTTCTAATTATAAAGGTGGTGTCAGAATCAGTATCTTGAGTGGGTTCCGTGCACTGGAGGAAGAACGGAAAAAATCACAGGTAATTTCTTCTATCTCCGGTACACTTTCCGCCAATCAGGAGTTACTGCCAGAACTTGTGGAAAAATTAAAACAGTCCAACCAGGATCTGAAATATAAGCTGGCGCAGGCAAAGCAAAAGCTGGTGGAGCAGAAGATGAAAGAGATCCCGGCGGATCAGGAAAATGTACTTTTATTTGAAACGGATCTGGATACTCCGGTCATGCGTAACGCCATCAATGGACTTGTGGAAACGCATGCCGGGATCTGTGGCATTTTTGTGGAAAAAGAAGAGGGCGGTTATAATTTTATTATAGGAAGTAAAACAAAAGACTGCAGAGAGATCGCCACACTGCTGCGTGAAAAAACAGGTGCAAGAGGTGGCGGAAGTGCTGCAATGATCCAGGGGTCTGTAAGTGCAGAGGAAAAGGATTTAAGAGAATTACTTGCGTAAAAAAGAGATATGTCAGGGAAAAGGGTTTGGAATATGAAGGAATTAAGTCAGAAGTTAGAACGGCTGATAGAGACAGCAGTGGAAAAAGAAGAGATTGCCGGAGCAAATATTGTAGTGATCCGGGATGGACAGGAAATGGCATTTGCAGCCGGCGGATATGCAGACATTGAAGCTGGTAAAAAATACGAACGGGATACGATTGCAAGGCTGTATTCCATGACAAAACCGGTCACGTCTGCGGCTGCCATGCTTTTGATGGAACGCGGGCTGCTTGATCCAGGAGCTTTCGTGGAAGAATTTTTGCCGGGATTTCACAATGCGATCGTGGCATCAGGCGGAAAACTTGTGCCGACGGTCCGGCCGGTGAGGATCTGTGATCTGCTTAACATGACATCCGGTCTGATGTACGGCGGGGATGTCACAAGTGTCTGCTCCATGGAGACGGAAAAGCTCTTTGACAGGATCAAAGAACATTTATATCTGGAGGATGCGATGACAACGCAGGAGGTTGCAAACCGTCTTGGATTGATACCGCTTCAGTTCCAGCCGGGAGAGAGTTTCCAGTATGGAACCTCTGCAGATGTGCTTGGGGCGGTTATTGAGGTCATCAGCGGAAAAACTTTTGGCGAATTTCTGAAAGAAGAATTTTTTGAACCACTTGACATGGAAGATACTGCATTTTATGTACCAGAGAACAAGCAGGAGCGCCTTGCAAAAGTATACCAGAGGACGGAACAGGGATTAGAACTTTATACGGAAAATCATCTTGGTATCATGAATGCGATGAAACAGGTACCGGCGTTTGAATCTGGCGGTGCAGGACTGGTCTCTACACTGGACGATTACGCAAAGTTTGCAGCCATGTTACTGCAGGAAGGTTCTTATCAGGGAAAACAGATCTTAAAACCGCAGACAGTACATTACATGACAAACGGCTCGCTCATGTCATGGCAGCAGGAAGTGTTAGACCAGTGCTGGGAGGGTATCCGCGGATATACCTATGCAAACCTTTTGAGAATCCAGAAAGAGCCGGGAAAATCTCCGATGTTTACTTCCATAGGAGAATACGGCTGGGATGGCTGGCTTGGGGCATATTTTTGCAACAGCCCGAAAGACCGGCTTACGATGCTTCTTACCATGCAGCTTAAGGATGCGGGAACAACATCGCTGACGAGACGCTTAAAGAATGTGATTTGGAGTGAACTTTGCGGAGGAAGACGGGAATGAATTTTGACTTTATGATGGAATGTGAGATAAAAGATCCGAAAATCAAGGCGGCATACGATGAGATCTACAAAGAACTTGTGGATGCAGAAGCACATTATTGGAAGGAGCCGCAGCAGAGCGGCATCCTGTTCCGGAAAACAGCAGAACGGATCTGCCGTTTTTACAATGATTATTACGAGATTGGTTTCCCGGAAGGTACATTGTTAGAGGAATTTTTGTGTTATACGGATAAAGAAGAGCATAATGTTTTAGTGAGTCGTTTTTTTAGCATGGTCAAGGATCAGAGAGATCGTCTGAATAAATTGAGAGTGATGACTGCATCTGGGGAGAAGAGGGACCGGACCGCGCAATGGAGTTTTGTGACCGTATGGCGCAGGATGCGGAGAAGATGGCAGATGCCATGATGGAAGTGATCAAGGATATGTGCCGGCATTTTAACGGAAGGACGGATGTGGATGACCGTTTATTTTACATCGACTGGGTGCCGGATTATTCGGAGGAAGAGAGATTTCCGAAAAAAGAAGAGGTAAAAAAGCGGAGACTTTCGATCTTTTCAAGGTTTTTTGGAGGAAAAAGCAGTACATAAAAACAGAGGGAAGAAAGTGGACATTGAAAGAAGAGGGCAGATGCTGTCTTCTTTTTTGTGTATCTTAAAAAGTACCGTATGTAGGCTTTAAAATCATATCTTTAGCGTGTATAATAGAAAGAAGTGTAAAAAGAAACAGGAAAGGCATTGGTCATTCATATGCAGCAAAAGAAAGAAAATGACAATATCATGAATTATGATACGGTGCGCCTGGATGATGAAAATAATGCGATCATTATCATTGACCAGACAAAGCTGCCGGGAAGCATAGAACTGATTGCATTAAAGACAGCGGAAGAGATCTGGGATGCCATTTACCTGCTCAGGGTAAGAGGTGCTCCGGCAATCGGAGTTGCAGCGGCATTTGGAATCTATCTTCTGGCAAAACAGAGCAGTGCATCAGATTATGATACTTTTCATGAAGAGTTTGTAAAACAAAAAGAGTATTTAGATTCTGCAAGACCGACGGCGGTCAATTTAAGCTGGGCACTGAACCGTATGCAGGGTGTTTTAGAGGCACATGCCGGTGAAGATGTGTCAAAGATTAAAGAATACCTCAAAGCGGAGGCAGTCGAGATCTGGCAGGAGGATATCCGTGTCTGCAAAAAGATCGGAGAGTACGGTCTGACGTTAGTGAAACCGGGAGACGGCATCCTGACACACTGCAATGCAGGTCAGCTTGCCACCAGCAAATATGGCACAGCGACAGCACCGATCTATCTTGGAGAGGAAAAGGGATATCACTTTAAAGTATTTGCAGATGAGACAAGGCCGCTGTTACAGGGAGCCAGGCTGACAGCATTCGAGCTGCAGTCCTCAGGAGTGGATGTCACATTGATCTGTGATAATATGTCTGCAACCGTCATGAAAAACGGCTGGGTCAATGCGGTATTTGTCGGCTGTGACCGTGTGGCGGCAAACGGTGATACGGCAAACAAGATCGGAACCTCCGTGGTTGCTGCGGTGGCAAAATATTATAACGTCCCGGTTTATATCTGTGCGCCGACCTCAACGATTGATCTGAACACCAGGACGGGAGCTGATATTCACATTGAACAGCGTCCGGCGGAGGAAGTGACCGAGATGTGGTACAAAGAGCGCATGGCACCGGAGGGCGTCAAAGTGTTCAACCCGGCATTCGATGTGACAGATCATGAATTGATCGCGGGCATCGTCACAGAATACGGAATTGCAAGAGCACCGTATACGGAGTCACTGCAGGAGATATTTAAAAAGCGGGAACAGGAATCAGGCAGATAAGACAGGGCAGAATAAAAAATGTCTGTAAGAATGAATAAAGATAAAAGGAGTGTATGAGACATGGCAGAGAATAGTAGTTGCAGCAGCGCATCAAGCTGCAGCAGGGAGAGCTGTGAGGGTTGTCCAAGCAAAGCAAAAGGTGGAAACGGAATCGCAAAAGAGCCGATGAATCCATCTTCGAATGTAAAGAAAGTAATTGGCGTTGTCAGTGGAAAAGGCGGTGTAGGAAAGTCTTTCGTGACTGCATCACTTGCATGCGCCATGAAACAGGCTGGTTATAAAGTGGGAATCATGGACGCAGATATCACAGGACCGTCCATCCCGAAAATGCTCGGTGTACATGGTCAGGTTGTCGGTACCGAGGAGGGAATGATCCCGTTAGAAGCAGAAAACGGCATCAAAGTAATGTCTGTCAATCTGCTTTTGGACAATGAGGAAGATCCGGTTATCTGGAGAGGACCTGTGATCGCAGGTGTGGTAAAACAGTTCTGGAATGAGACCGTATGGGGAGATGTTGATTATTTATTTGTCGATATGCCGCCAGGAACAGGTGACGTACCACTTACGGTATTCCAGTCACTTCCGGTCGACGGTATCGTGATCGTTACCTCTCCGCAGGAACTGGTACAGATGATCGTTAAAAAAGCATACAATATGGCAGAGATGATGCACGTTCCGGTACTTGGACTGATCGAGAATTTCAGCTATTTAAAATGTCCGGACTGCGGAAAAGAGATCAAATTATTCGGCGAGAGCCATATCGAGGATGTCGCAGCGGAATTGACACTTCCGGTATTCGGAAAGATTCCGTTAGATCCTGCATTTGCAGAAAAAGCAGACGAAGGAAAATTCTATGAGACAGAAAATCCTTATCTGCAGACCGCTGTCAGAGCACTTTCCGCAATGAGCCGCATTATGTAAAAAATTTACCACTTACCATAGGAAAACGAACCACTTGGTGTAAAAGCATTTACACCGGGTGGTTCGTTTTTTATAATGTACCTGTCAGTACAGAAAAGGAGACAGGTTATGAAAATTAAAATCGAAATGGATGAACAGGCGGAGGAAGAAGTCATTATCCGCTGCCGTGGAATGACAGAACAGATCGCAGCCATTCAGAGAGCAGTCAGTGAGGCAGCCGGGGCAGTCCAGAAGATCGTCCTCTACAAAGGAAATACCGAGTATTATCTTCCGATGAATGATATTTTGTTCTTTGAGACAGCGGATCATGGAGTGGCGGCACACACCGGAAATGATATGTATGAGGCCGGATACAAGCTGTATGAATTAGAGGAAATACTTCCGGGATTTTTTATGAGGGTGTCAAAATCGACGATCTTAAATACTTCTCATATTTTTTCCATTAATCGGAACCTGACGGCATCAAGTGTCGTGGCATTTGAGAACACGCACAAAAAGGTGTATGTCTCAAGATATTATTACAAACCGTTAATCAGCAAATTAGAAGAAAGAAGGTTACATCAATGAAAAAGAAAAATATTGCATGGGGATTATTTTTTATATTTCTTGCGGCAGTGTATCTGGTGATCAGCAGTACAGGGATGGAACTGGGTGTTGGTTTGCCCGGTATTTTTATGACGGTCCTGTTTGTCTGGCTGTTTGTTGAGGGGATAAAAGATGTTAATTTTTATTCGATTGTATTTGCAATAGCCTTTATCTGCATTCTTTACAGAAAACCTCTTGGGCTGGAAAAATTAGGACTGACAAGCTGGACGATACTTGGTGCGGCATTGCTTTTAAGTATCGGTCTGTCTATGATCTTTAAAGATGTACGAAGAAAAAACTGGAAAACAAAAACCATAAACTGGGATGAACAAATGAGTACGCCAAACGGTGAGCAGTGCAGCGGTGAACACATCCGCTGCGAAAATAATTTTGGCTCTGCCATCCGTTATATCAATTCGGAGCATTTCTGCGATGCACAGCTTGAAAATAACTTTGGAAGTATGAGCGTTTATTTTGACAATGCCATAATCGCAGGGGAAGCGGCGTCGGTCGAAGTGGAAAATAACTTTGGGGAGACAAATCTCTATATACCAAAAGAATGGAAAGTGCAGAATGAACTGAAGCGTTCCTTTGGAGCAGTGGAGGAAATAGGACGCGGCGAAGGCAGCAGCGTTGCAACACTGTATCTGCGAGGGGCAGCAAATTTTGGAGTAATCAAAATTTATTATATCTGACCGGTAAGACCAGATGCTGGTGCAGTATGTGAATACTTTCTATGAATGAAAAAGTTCTCCGGATGACATGCAGGTTATTCCTCATCATCTGCATAACTGGTATCTTCGTGCAGATTCGGGATCATATCAAGACCACGGTTTGCATCGATCTTCGGATCTTTTCCGAAATGGTAATCATTTCCCGGCAGGATCGCATTTAAAAAGATACCTGCGATTGCAGCGATGGCAAGGGAAGTAAGTGTGATGGAAGTTCCGGCAACGGTAAAAGTAAGACCATCTGAAAAACCAAGACCACACACGAAAATCACACCGGCAATGATAAGGTTTCTGGATTTTGTAAAATCAACATGGTTCTCTACAACATTCCGGACACCGATCGCAGAGATCATACCGTAGAGCATAAAGCTGACACCACCGATGATCGCAGATGGCATAGAACCGATCACTTCAGCCATTTTTGGAATGAAGCTTAAGAGAATCGCATAACATGCTGCTAACCGGATCACTTTCGGATCGTGAACACGACTTAATTCCAGAACACCGGTATTTTCACCGTAGGTTGTGTTAGCAGGACCACCGAAGAGTGCGGAGAGTGCAGTTGCAAGTCCGTCTCCGATTAATGTGCGGTGCAGTCCCGGATCCTCGATAAAATTCTGATTTACAGTCGCAGAGATCGCGGAGATATCTCCAATGTGTTCCATCATGGTTGCAAGTGCGATCGGAGCCATGACAAGGATGGCAGAGATATTGAATTTGCAGATGGAAAATGCAGGAACACCAATCCAGGAAGCTGCTGCGATATTTGAAAAATCAAGGATTGCAGAACCGTCCGCATTTGTCATACCAAGTGCATTAAAGATGAGAGCGGCACAGTAGGAAATGATAACACCCATCAGGATAGGGATAATTTTGAACATGCCCTTTCCCCAGATATTAAAGATGATGATGACTGCAAGGGCGATCAGTGCTAAAAGCCAGTTCTTAGAAGCGTTGTTTACCGCAGAACCTGCAAGACTTAAACCGATACAGATGATGATCGGACCGGTAACGACCGGCGGCAGGAAACGCATAACCTTTTTGACACCGACAAGCTTGATGATCAGTGCTAAGATCAGGTATAAAAGTCCGGCAACAACAACACCGCCGCAGGCATAGGACAGTTTGTCTGCATTCGACATCTCAGCAAATACACCGGAATCCATGGAAGCGATCGTGGCATATCCGCCTAAAAATGCGAACGAAGAACCGAGAAAAGCCGGAACTTTAAATTTGGTGCAGAAGTGGAAAAACAGTGTGCCGATACCGGCGCAGATCAGGGTGACCTGAACATGCAGGACATCCTCCCCAAAATAACTGTTTACCAGGATCGGGACAAGAATTGTTGCGCCGAACATGGCAAACATGTGCTGCAGACCGAGCAGCAGCATCTTTGGAATGCCAAGAACTGAGGCATCACGGATTGGTTCATTGTTTTGATTCATAGAATCCTCCTTTGTTTTTCGGAGAAAAATGCGAGCCCATTGGCGAGCAGAGGATTTTCCTCCTTTGCTTGTTTACTTTTTTATCCCATAAGAAACGCACCTTCGATGGAAAGTGCGTTGTGGAATCAAAATTGGGTTGTAGCAGTTTTTTCATAGCTGCGTACCGGGATCCGGTTCAATTCGTCGGTGCAGTCGAGATAAAAAATAACGAGTGTTTCTGTCTGATATGGAACGACCCAGAGGGATGCGATGCCAAAGGAACAGAGAACCAATAAGCCATATCCGATAAAACTGAGCAGAATATAAAGCAGACGCAGACGGTTGCCATGCATGAGAAGTCTGCATTCTTTAAAAACTTCCAGACATTTAAGCTCAGGATGATCGAGTGTGATATATCCGATAAAATGATAGGTAAGCATAAAATAACAGCTTAAGATCAGAGAAAGGATTCCCGTCGCTGCTGCAATTACAATAGAAACCACTGAAAAATCTGCGATCACTGCATAAGTAAAACCACCGATCACAGGAATCATGGAAACAAAGATCATCAGTAAAAATAAAAATCCCGCGATAAAAAATCGGTCTGTATTTTTCTTAAATGGATCAAAAATATCGCGGACGCGAAAATCATTTCCGCGTGTCATGGACAGATGGATCTTTGCCACGCCGCATCCTAACACAAAAGAGACAACAGATATGAGAAGCTCTGCGATCAGTGAGATCACAAGCTGCATATTTGTCGGATTATCTCCCATGGAAAACGAAAATGGAGATTCGATCACAGTTGCGATCAGTGTTGTGGCAGCAAAAGCTGCCATCGGAACACGGTATCTGTCATTTAAAATATCACGCGCAATGCGTTTGAGTTCTTTTGATGTGCGTTTCATTCGGTAAATAACTCCTTTTAGATCATACAGCAGCGGTTACAGCGTTGCTGCAATTAGAATAAATTATAGCATAGGTGGCGGGGGGTTGTATAGATGTGTATTTCTGATAAAATGTGGGGGAGGGTGTTGATGGCAAATGGTGTGTGTTAGTGTTTTGGTGGGCAAATTGCACAAACCAGTCTCAGCTTTGTGCGATTTGCCAGCCGCTACTTTGTGAAACATCATTTGCGTCAACACTTAAAAGATATACTTCAATGGGAAAAGAACAGGATTAAGATATCAAATGGAAAAAAGAAATAATAATGAACAGAAAAAAATAGATAATGTTTTATATATACTTGGTCTGAGCGGCACAGTCATCTGCTGCGTGTATCTGCTCATTTCAAAAATAACCGGATTTCGTATCAAAACCTATCTCTA
>OOAY01000612.1_pt1 | contig 17262 bp, 16 predicted proteins | sample 1670961 | NCBI WGS metagenome assembly OOAY01 (sample SAMN06348108, study PRJEB24527) | human gut metagenome | biome: human gut; feature: ankylosing spondylitis patient; material: feces | host: Homo sapiens | place: China | collected 2015-10
CCTCGAATAACGTTGTCTAGTAACACGAATTAGGGGGCCATGATGGAAAAAAATAATGAAGTCATTCAGACTCATCCGCTCGTAGGGTGGGACATCAGCACCGTTGATAGCTATGATGCGCTGATGTTGCGTTTGCACTACCAGACCCCAAATAAGTCCGAGCAGGAAGGGACTGAAGTTGGTCAGACGCTCTGGTTAACCACTGATGTTGCCAGACAATTTATTTCGATATTAGAAGCAGGAATCGCCAAAATTGAATCCGGTGATTTCCAGGTAAACGAGTATCGGCGTCATTAACATGACATGACCATCCACCCAAAAGGCACCTCACCGGTGCCTTTACCATTTCTGGGTTGTATATCTGCATTCAGTTAATTACTCTGCTTAAACCATGAGAGCAGAGAGAAAAAAATGAAATACGATCTCATCATTATTGGCAGCGGTTCCGTAGGCGCTGCCGCCGGGTATTATGCAACCCGCGCCGGTTTAAACGTGCTAATGACCGACGCCCATATGCCACCGCATCAACACGGCAGCCACCACGGCGATACGCGATTAATTCGCCATGCTTATGGTGAAGGCGAAAAGTATGTCCCGCTGGTCCTCCGCGCGCAAACGCTGTGGGATGAACTCTCCCGCCACAACGAAGAAGATCCCATTTTTGTACGCTCTGGCGTCATTAACCTTGGCCCGGCTGATTCCACATTTCTCGCCAACGTCGCCCACAGCGCCGAACAATGGCAACTCAACGTTGAAAAGCTCGATGCGCAAGGGATTATGGCCCGCTGGCCGGAAATACGCGTCCCGGACAACTACATCGGCTTATTTGAAACTGATTCCGGTTTTTTGCGCAGCGAACTGGCGATTAAAACCTGGATCCAACTGGCGAAGGAAGCGGGCTGTGCGCAACTGTTCAACTGCCCGGTCACCGCAATTCGTCATGACGATGATGGCGTAACTATTGAAACGGCTGACGGTGAGTATCAGGCGAAAAAAGCGATTGTCTGCGCGGGAACATGGGTAAAAGACCTGCTCCCGGAGCTGCCTGTCCAGCCCGTACGCAAAGTATTTGCCTGGTATCAGGCCGATGGCCGCTATAGCGTGAAGAATAAATTCCCGGCGTTTACCGGTGAACTGCCCAATGGCGATCAATATTATGGTTTTCCGGCAGAAAACGACGCGTTGAAGATTGGCAAACATAACGGAGGCCAGGTTATCCATTCAGCGGATGAACGTGTTCCGTTTGCGGAAGTGGCCAGTGATGGGTCAAAAGCCTTCCCGTTCTTGCGCAATGTATTGCCGGGTATCGGTTGCTGCCTGTACGGCGCTGCCTGCACCTATGATAATTCGCCTGACGAAGATTTTATTATCGATACCCTACCCGGCCACGATAATACACTGCTCATTACCGGCCTGAGTGGGCACGGTTTTAAATTTGCGTCAGTTTTAGGGGAAATAGCTGCCGATTTTGCGCAAGACAAAAAAAGCGATTTTGATTTGACGCCATTCAGGCTTTCCCGCTTCCAATAATCATCATTACGGCCTCCAGAATGAGGCCGTTTTTACAGGAGTATTTAATGCGTCGGCTGTTGCACTATCTCATCAATAATATTCGCGAGCATCTGATGCTTTATCTTTTTCTCTGGGGATTGTTGGCAATTATGGATCTGATCTATGTGTTTTATTTTTAGTTTTCCGCACTGACATAAACTGACAAATATTTAATCTCCCTTTCATTTAGCGTGAAAAATTGAATGAGATTATTCCTGCTTCTACAGCACTCACCAGACATCTCTGATGCTGAACCCACTAAACTTATGAAGATTCTTTCATTATTAATTCAAAATTATTGAAATAAAAATAAATATCATTCAATTTGTTATTTTTGTGTTGCAATTCATTCTCCGACACGCCATTTTCTTTCTCTCGCAAATTCGTTTTGGATGCACTTATGTCATTCACAAATACCCCTGAACGCTATGGTGTTATATCTGCGGCCTTCCATTGGCTAAGCGCAATTATTGTCTCCGGCATGTTTGCTTTAGGTCTGTGGATGGTCACGCTCAGTTATTACGATGGCTGGTATCACAAAGCACCCGAACTGCATAAAAGCATCGGTATTTTGTTAATGATGGGGCTGGTTATTCGCGTTCTGTGGCGTGTCATATCTCCACCGCCGGGTCCGCTGCCGAGTTATTCGCCCATGACTCGTCTTGCCGCAAGAGCTGGACATCTCGCATTGTACCTATTGCTTTTCGCCATCGGCATCAGCGGCTATCTGATCTCAACTGCCGATGGTAAACCGATCAGCGTTTTTGGCTGGTTTGACGTCCCCGCGACCCTTGCCGACGCTGGCGCACAGGCAGACTTTGCCGGTGCCCTGCATTTTTGGCTCGCGTGGAGCGTCGTAGTACTGTCCGTTATGCACGGATTTATGGCCCTGAAGCATCATTTCATCGATAAAGACGACACTCTGAAGCGCATGCTGGGAAAGTCGTCATCTGACTATGGAGTATAAAAAATGAAAAAAAGCCTGCTTGGTTTAACCTTCGCGTCCCTGATGTTCTCTGCCGGTTCAGCGGTTGCCGCCGATTACAAAATTGACAAAGAAGGTCAGCACGCCTTTGTTAATTTCCGCATCCAGCACCTTGGCTATAGCTGGTTATACGGCACCTTTAAAGATTTCGACGGTACTTTTACCTTTGACGAAAAAAATCCGGCTGCCGATAAAGTGAATGTGACAATTAACACCACCAGCGTCGATACTAATCACGCCGAACGCGATAAACATCTTCGCAGTGCAGATTTCCTCAATACCGCAAAATATCCACAGGCAACATTCACCTCCACCAGCGTGAAGAAAGACGGTGACGAACTGGATATTACCGGCGATCTGACGCTGAATGGCGTAACCAAACCCGTCACGCTGGAAGCGAAATTAATTGGTCAGGGCGACGACCCATGGGGTGGTAAACGTGCAGGCTTCGAGGCCGAAGGCAAAATTAAGCTCAAGGACTTCAATATCAAGACAGATTTAGGTCCAGCTTCTCAGGAAGTGGATCTGATTATTTCAGTGGAAGGCGTACAGCAGAAGTAAGCGTGAAATGTTGCCGGATGGCACGCATCCGGCAATGATATTTATTCTGTTGGATCAGGAATGCACAGTGTTGTATTCAGACGTCCACGAGACTTATTAAAGATCTTATTGCCATTTTCACGTCCTGCCCGACGGCGTCGCTGTTCTTCTGGCGGTAACGCGCTTTCTTCGCAGCAAATCTCACTACAACAACCTTTGTATTTTTCCGCGCATACTGGACACTGAATAAACAGCAGGTGGCAGCCATCATTTTTACAGTTGGTATGGCTGTCGCACGGCGCGCCGCACTGGTGGCAATGCGCGATAATCTCATCCGATATACGTTCGCCCATCCGCTCGTCAAAAACAAAATTTTTGCCAATAAAACGCACCGGCAAGCCCTGCTCGCGCGCCTTACGGGCGTATTCAATAATTCCGCCCTCGATATGCCAGACTTTGTTGAATCCGTTATGTTTCATCCAGGCACTGGCCTTTTCACAACGAATGCCGCCGGTGCAGTACATGACGATTTTTTTATCTTTATGTGCCTGCATCATCTCGACTGCTTTTGGCAGCTGCTCACGGAAGGTATCTGCCGGAATTTCGAGCGCGTTTTCAAAGTGCCCCACTTCATACTCATAGTGGTTACGCATGTCGATAAATAGTGCATCGGGATCGTCAAGCATGGCGTTCACTTCCGCCGCTTGCAGATACTCACCAACATTGCTGGCATCAAAGTGAGGATCGTCAATACCGTCGGCAACAATGCGATCGCGTACCTTCATGCGCAGTACCCAGAAGGATTTCCCGTCATCATCCAACGCGATATTCAGGCGTAAACCCTCTAAAGCCGGGTCGAAGGCATAGAGCTGCGCGCGAAATGTTTCAACATTGCTCGCAGGTACGCTGATTTGCGCGTTAATGCCCTCATGCGCCAGATACACTCGCCCAAAAACATTCAGCGCGGTAAACAGCTGATATAAAGCGTCACGGGTCGCCTTAGGATCGGCGATGTGGAAATACTTGTAAAACGAAATGGTGGTTCGCGGTTCGCTCTCAGCCAACATTTTGGCTTTTAGCGCGTCGTTGGAAATGCGGTTGTGTAACACTGGCATGGTGTACGGTTCCTGCGAGATGGGAAAGTAAAAATCCGCGGCATGATATAGCAATTATCGATAATTAACATCCACACATTTTACGCTACATTTGCGCATTAAAAATTATTTGTTATTTACAAGCGCGGCAATTTCGCCCAGTCTTCAGCCACAAATTTTGGTTGCGGGCGAAAAAATGCGACAATACATACAATTGCCCGAATAGGTTGAAAAACAGGATTGATATGACGAATCTACCCAAGTTCTCCACCGCACTGCTTCATCCGCGTTATTGGTTAACCTGGTTGGGTATTGGCGTACTTTGGTTAGTCGTGCAATTGCCCTACCCGGTTATCTACCGCCTCGGTTGTGGATTAGGAAAACTGGCGTTACGTTTTATGAAACGACGCGCAAAAATTGTGCATCGCAACCTGGAACTGTGCTTCCCGGAAATGAGCGAACAAGAACGCCGTAAAATGGTGGTGAAGAATTTCGAATCCGTTGGCATGGGCCTGATGGAAACCGGCATGGCGTGGTTCTGGCCGGACCGCCGAATCGCCCGCTGGACGGAAGTGATCGGCATGGAACACATTCGTGACGTGCAGGCGCAAAAACGCGGCATCCTGTTAGTTGGCATCCATTTTCTGACACTGGAGCTGGGTGCGCGGCAGTTTGGTATGCAGGAACCGGGTATTGGCGTTTATCGCCCGAACGATAATCCACTGATTGACTGGCTACAAACCTGGGGCCGTTTGCGCTCAAATAAATCGATGCTCGACCGCAAAGATTTAAAAGGCATGATTAAAGCCCTGAAAAAAGGCGAAGTGGTCTGGTACGCACCGGATCATGATTACGGCCCGCGCTCAAGCGTTTTCGTCCCGTTGTTTGCCGTTGAGCAGGCTGCGACCACGACCGGAACCTGGATGCTGGCACGGATGTCCGGCGCATGTCTGGTGCCCTTCGTTCCACGCCGTAAGCCAGATGGCAAAGGGTATCAATTGATTATGCTGCCGCCAGAGTGTTCTCCGCCACTGGATGATGCCGAAACTACCGCCGCGTGGATGAACAAAGTGGTCGAAAAATGCATCATGATGGCACCAGAGCAGTATATGTGGTTACACCGTCGCTTTAAAACACGCCCGGAAGGCGTTCCTTCACGCTATTAAATCTCCCATGCCGGATGCTTCAGAATGGCATCCGGCATTACCACAGCAAATCCCCCTGATTTAGCGATAAAAGCTCTCTGGATTGCGCCCCCTGGAAGTCGGGCGCATAATTAGTGTGCTTATCTTTTCTTCTTATGTTCACCGCGCCTGGCGCACCAACAGCGGATTGCTATGTCACCCTGTGAAAATGACACCCCTATAAACTGGAAACGAAACCTGATCGTCGCCTGGCTAGGCTGTTTTCTTACCGGTGCCGCCTTCAGTCTGGTAATGCCCTTCTTACCCCTCTACGTTGAGCAGCTTGGCGTTACCGGTCACTCCGCCCTGAATATGTGGTCCGGTATTGTCTTCAGCATTACATTTTTATTTTCGGCCATCGCCTCACCGTTTTGGGGTGGACTCGCCGACCGTAAAGGCCGAAAACTCATGCTATTACGCTCTGCCCTCGGCATGGGCATCGTGATGGTGTTGATGGGGCTGGCACAAAATATCTGGCAGTTTTTGATCCTGCGGGCGCTTCTTGGGTTACTTGGCGGATTTGTCCCCAACGCTAATGCTCTTATCGCCACACAAGTACCGCGTAATAAAAGCGGCTGGGCGCTGGGTACGCTCTCCACAGGCGGCGTTAGTGGTGCGTTGCTCGGCCCAATGGCTGGCGGCCTGCTCGCCGATAGCTACGGCTTACGTCCGGTATTCTTTATTACCGCCAGTGTGCTCATACTCTGCTTTTTCGTCACCCTGTTTTGCATCAGAGAAAAATTCCAGCCGGTCAGCAAAAAAGAGATGCTGCACATGCGGGAAGTGGTGACATCACTTAAAAACCCGAAACTGGTACTCAGCCTGTTTGTCACTACGTTAATCATCCAGGTGGCGACGGGCTCAATTGCCCCCATTCTGACGCTGTATGTCCGCGAACTGGCGGGTAACGTCAGTAACGTCGCCTTTATCAGTGGCATGATCGCCTCGGTGCCAGGCGTGGCGGCTCTGCTAAGTGCACCACGACTCGGCAAACTTGGCGATCGAATCGGACCCGAAAAGATCCTGATTACAGCGCTGATCTTTTCTGTACTGCTGTTGATCCCAATGTCTTACGTTCAGACGCCATTGCAACTTGGGATTTTACGTTTTTTGCTCGGTGCCGCCGATGGTGCACTACTCCCCGCCGTACAGACACTGTTGGTTTACAACTCGAGCAACCAGATCGCCGGGCGTATCTTCAGCTATAACCAATCGTTTCGTGATATTGGCAACGTTACCGGACCATTGATGGGAGCAGCGATTTCAGCGAACTACGGTTTCAGAGCGGTATTTCTCGTCACCGCGCGTAGTGTTATTCAACGCAGTCTATTCATGGAACAGTCTACGTCGTCGTCGAATACCCCAGGTATCGAACTGATTTTTCGCCTTTCATACTTGCAAAAGCGGAGAATCAGCTATCCTTTTCCCTGAAACCTCATCAACTCAAAGGGAGAATCGTGATGACCATGTACGCAACGCTTGAAGAAGCCATTGACGCTGCACGCGAAGAATTTCTTGCAGACAACCCCGGCATCGACGCCGAAGATGCGAATGTGCAACAGTTCAATGCCCAAAAATACGTTTTGCAGGACGGCGACATCATGTGGCAAGTTGAGTTTTTTGCCGACGAAGGGGAAGAAGGTGAATGTTTACCTATGCTTAGCGGTGAAGCCGCGCAAAGTGTTTTTGATGGCGACTATGATGAGATAGAGATACGCCAGGAGTGGCAGGAAGAGAATACATTACATGAATGGGACGAGGGGGAATTTCAGCTTGAGCCACCGCTGGATACCGAGGAAGGACGCGCAGCAGCTGATGAGTGGGATGAACGTTAATTACTCATACGGGCCATGATGAATGTCGATCGGCAGCAGTAAAGTATCAAAAACCAGAGAGAATGGCAGATCAAGGATCGTGACATAACGCCAGGCGGAGTCACGCACATCCCATTGCACACCGGGATAATATTGGTTGCCATGCCCCTGCCCCGGTATAGTGCGACTAATAATGCTGCCACAGCCACTCAGCAAGGTCACCATGATGCTCACCACAATTAAACGCATTTGATACCTCTTTCGTAAAAAAATACCGGCATAACGCCGGTATTTTTATTGGCTCGTTGTTTTTGCCGGATGCGGCGTGAACGCCTTATCCGACCCACAAAGTCTTGCAAAATCAATAAATTGCAGGAACGATGTAGGCCTGATAAGCGTAGCGCATCAGGCAACTACGTTTTTATTGCGAAGCCGCATCCGGTTTACGCAATGCCAGTGGATTGAGCTTTATCCCTTCGTAATAACTCACCCATGAAGAATATCTCTCCGGGGAATTCCAGACACGGAAATGCAGACGGGCCATCGTCACCGGATCGCTTAGCAGCACCAGGCGACGATCGCGATTCAGCTTCTCTGGCGTCTCGTTCAGCGCCTGTTCAACGTGGCGGTCACGGGCGATTTCCAGCACCTTACTGGCGCGGTGACGCGCGGTCGCCATTGCGGTTGCCAGAGCGTTAAATGACGGGTTAAACACTGCGTGCATAAAGCCATCATCAAGGGAGCGTTGACGATTCATCTCAAGGAACCGATCGGTATCAACCAGCACCTGCGGCGGCGAATACTCTTCCGGGATCAGGAACAGTTTCCAGCGTTTGGTGCGCAGACCAACGGTGGCACGGCTGGAAATCACCGAAACAAACGGTGACAGGATCAACGAGAAGACAATCGGTGCCAGCCAGAACAGGAAACGCAGATCCAGCCACGCCATCCCAACAGCCCACACTAACCCTAACAGCAGCTGTGAGCCGTGGCGTTTGAACGCTTCACCCCAGGAAGTGGAGTCATCATCACGCTGCGGTGAATTCCACACCACTTCCCAGCCAAGGAACGCGCTGACAACGAAGACCGTATGGAACAGCATGCGTACCGGAGCCAGCAGCACGGAAAAAAGCACTTCCAGCAGCAACGATAATGTAACGCGCCAGAAGCCGCCGTATTCTTTCGTTCCTTTGCACCAGATAAGCAAAATGCTCAATAACTTCGGCAGGAACAACAGCACCATGGTCGAAGCAAAAAGTGCAATCGCCAGCTCAGGACGCCACTGCGGCCACACTGGGAACAACTGCCGTGGTTGCAGGAAGTATTGCGGTTCGGTCAACGCATGCACTACCTGCAATGCAGTAGAGAGCGCGAGGAACATAAACCACAGCGGAGCGGAGAGATAAGACATCACGCCCGTCAGGAACACCGCACGGTGAACCGGGTGCATACCCTTCACCAGGAACAGACGGAAGTTCATCAGGTTACCGTGGCACCATCGGCGGTCACGTTTTAGCTCATCAAGCAAGTTAGGCGGCAATTCTTCATAAGAACCCGGGAGATCGTAAGCAATCCAGACCCCCCAACCTGCACGGCGCATCAACGCCGCTTCCACGAAGTCATGTGACAGGATTGAACCGGCAAAGGAACCTTCGCCCGGCAGCGGAGCCAGTGCGCAGTGCTCGATAAACGGTTTCACGCGGATAATCGCGTTATGTCCCCAGTAGTGCGACTCGCCAAGTTGCCAGAAGTGCAAACCGGCTGTAAACAGTGGCCCATACACGCGGGTCGCGAACTGCTGACAGCGCGCATACAGCGTATCCATACCGGACGCTTTCGGCGACGACTGAATGATCCCGGCGTTCGGGTTGGCTTCCATCAGGCGCACCAGCCCGCACAAACAATCACCGGTCATTACCGAGTCAGCATCCAGCACCACCATGTAGCTGTACTGGCTGCCCCAGCGACGGCAGAAGTCATCGATATTACCGCTTTTACGCTTCACGCGGCGACGGCGGCGGCGATAGAAAATCTGACCTTCGCCACCGACTTCAGCGATAAGCTCCATCCAGGCTTTTTGCTCTGCGACGCAGATATCCGGGTTATAACTGTCACTAAGAATGTAGACATCAAAGTGTTTGGCATTCCCGGTGGCTTTTACTGATTCCCACGTTGCACGCAGGCCAGCAAAAACACGGTTCACGTCTTCGTTACAGATAGGCATGATCAACGCCGTGCGATGCTCCGGGTTTAATGGTTCATCGCCAACTGTTGACGCAGATATACTGTATTTATCGCGACCAATAAGCAGTTGCAGGAAGCCCATTAACGCCGTCCAGAATCCGGCGGACACCCAACAGAACAGTACCGCAAAGAGGATCAGGATACCGGTTTGCAGCATATAAGGCAGAAGCTGCATAAAGGAAACCCACAAATCCTGACCAACCATATCCATAGGATTAATCAGCGCCCAACCCTGATAAGGAAGAATGGTCTTCATATACCAGGTCGCGACGACAGTTTGCGCGAGCGTCAGGATCAACAGAATGTAACGGCGGATGGTACCGACGGTACGCCACTTTTGCTCGCTCTCCTGCTCTTCTTTGGTCAAACGAGCCAGATAGCGCGGCGTGACATCGCGTCCACGCAGGCGATCCCAGAAACGGCCTACCGGGTTGGTACGCCACGGGTCGGGAAACATCGAGGAGCGTTTTGCTTCTGGCATCGCCTTCAGCTGATCGCGCCCTTCGTCGTCTTTAATTAACTGTCCATCAGCAAGTGAATCTGGCCAGGCTTGTTCCAGACGCGCCTTTACCGAGCCTTGCGGGGAATCATCCTCCCGCGCCCAGGTGCGGTGTTCGGCATCCAGCGCCTGATGAACGGCGCGGATATCAGTCTTCGGCAATGCCGCTTTCTCGCTTGCGGCGATGGGCATTGCGTCAATGTACTCAGTTGTCTTATTCATTGGCAGGTAACTGGTAGCTCCAGGTTTCACTCAACGTCTGATCGGCATTCACCAGCGCAGCACGCATTTCAGTGGTTTTCTTGGCATCTTTCACTTTCACACGCATCACCAGACGCCAGCCTTTGGTAACCGGGTTATAGCGCACCGTGCTTTCAACTATCTCACCATTATCACCAATGCTGGTTTGCGCTGTGACCGGGGTATCCTCTGGCAGTTTTTTCATCTCTGCGCCGGTAAAATCGACCACAAAGGCGATAGTACCGTCAGGCTGGCGAATCAGGTTCGACTGCTTCACATCCCCCGTTGAACGACGCGTTTGTTGCACCCATGCGTTATCTGGCGCATGCAGTTTGTCTTCATCACGGCTGAAGGTGATGGTGTATTTAAAGTTCATCTCTTTACCCGGCTCCGGCAGCTGATCCGGCGTCCAGTAAGCGACGATGTTATCGTTGGTTTCATCGTTGGTTGGAATTTCCACCAGCTCAACGCTGCCTTTACCCCACTCCCCTTTCGGAGTCACCCATGCGCTTGGACGGAGATCGTAACGATCATCGAGATCTTCAAAGCGGGAGAAATCACGACCGCGCTGCAACAGACCAAAGCCTTGCGGGTTTTCCATGGAGAAGCTGCTGACCGCTAAATGTTTCGGGTTATTCAACGGACGCCAGATCCATTCGCCATTACCGGCATGGATAGAGAGACCGTTAGAGTCGTGCAACTCCGGACGATAGTTATTTGCAGGCGACGGTTGGTTCGGCCCAAACAGGAACATACTGGTTAACGGTGCAACCCCCAGTTTGCCGACTTTATCGCGCAGATAGATTTTCGACTGCACATCCACAACCGTGTCACGCCCTGGCATAACCACGAATTTGTAAGCACCTGTCGCACGCGGCGAGTCAAGCAATGCATAGATGGTTAAACGTTTATCAGTCGGTTTTGGACGCTCGATCCAGAACTCTTTGAAGCGCGGAAATTCTTCACCCGATGGCAAGGCGGTATCAATTGCCAGGCCGCGGGCAGAAAGGCCATAAACCTGACCTGCACCAATCACGCGGAAATAGCTGGCCCCGAGCATGCTGACGATTTCATCGTTTTTATCTTTGCTGTTGATCGGGTAAAGCACTTTAAAACCGGCAAAGCCAAGGTCTTTTACCGTATCTTTGTCATGCTGAACATCGCCGAAAGTGAAATAATCCGGGCTGTATTTGATTCGTTTGACTGCGGTGGCAGTCACTTCATTTATTTTGACCGGGGTATCGAAGTACATACCCTGATGGTAGAACTCGAGTTTGAATGGGGTCTTCAGATTGTTCCAGTACGCTTTGTCATGATTAAACTGGATCTGCTGATAGTCCGCGTATTTCATATCGCGGAAAACGGAGGGCAAGTTGCTTTTGGGCGTCTCGTAGCCTTTCCCGGCTAAAGATTGAGCTTGCTTTGCGACATCATCAATACTGAAAGCCCAGCTTGAAGATGTATACAGGGTTAACATTACTGCAGCACTCAACCAACGCATTTTCATCATTTGTAGTTTATGTTTCATAATTAGTAAGCACTTCCCCCTTTGTGTGCTTATATCGATCCGATCTATTTTAATGGATAACCAGCCATTCCGACAACAGAATCCCGGTATCGTTCAGCACGCTGGCTCATGGATTAAGCACCTGATTGCAACCGTTTTCACTTTCCGTGCTTCTCCTAAAGACAGAAGCATCGACTTCGTGTAGGGTTTGCCAGCAAATTTATTTATCAACCGTCTTACAGACGCTTCCATTCTGGTTAGTGGTAGCGATGATGCTATGCATAAAAACCTTGAAGCCTGCGCCTGGCGCGGTCAGGTCGGTGTCACTATGGCAACAAGCCTAAAGGCATAACCCGACAGGGATAAGACGAAAAATCCGAGATTAGTTAACCATATATGAACCCAGTACCCGCGCAACGTGAATATTTCCTCGACTCCATCCGCGCCTGGCTGATGTTGTTAGGGATACCTTTTCATATTTCTTTAATCTATTCGAGCCATACATGGCATGTGAATAGCGCCGAATCATCATTGTGGCTGACCCTTTTTAATGACTTCATCCACTCGTTCCGCATGCAGGTATTTTTCGTTATATCCGGCTACTTTTCCTACATGCTTTTTTTACGCTATCCCTTGAAAAAATGGTGGAAAGTACGTGTCGATCGTGTAGGTATCCCGATGTTAACAGCCATCCCCCTACTGACATTACCGCAATTTATTATGCTGCAATATGTCAAAGGAAAAGCGGAAAGTTGGCCTGGGCTGTCATTGTATGACAAATATAATACGTTGGCCTGGGAATTAATATCACACCTGTGGTTTTTACTGGTGTTAGTGGTCATGACGACGCTGTGCGTATGGATATTTAAGCGCATCAGAAATAATTTAGAAAATTCTGATAAAACGAATAAAAAATTCTCGATGGTAAAACTATCGGTGATTTTTTTATGCCTCGGCATCGGTTATGCGGTAATAAGAAGAACGATTTTTATTGTGTATCCGCCCATTCTGAGTAATGGCATGTTCAATTTTATTGTCATGCAAACGCTGTTTTATTTGCCGTTCTTTATCCTCGGCGCACTGGCTTTCATTTTCCCTCATCTTAAAGCCTTGTTTACCACGCCGTCTCGTGGCTGTACCCTTGCAGCAGCATTGGCGTTTGTCGCTTATTTACTCAACCAGCGCTATGGCAGTGGCGATGCCTGGATGTACGAAACCGAGTCGGTGATCACCATGGTCCTCGGTCTGTGGATGGTGAATGTGGTCTTCTCCTTTGGCCACCGTTTGCTTAACTTCCAGTCAGCGCGGGTGACTTATTTTGTTAACGCATCGCTGTTTATCTATCTGGTTCACCACCCGTTAACGCTGTTTTTCGGCGCATACATTACACCGCACATCACCTCCAACTGGCTTGGTTTTCTCTGTGGCCTGATATTTGTAGTAGGGATTGCGATAATTCTGTATGAAATTCATTTGCGCATCCCGTTACTGAAGTTTTTGTTCTCTGGTAAACCGGTTGTTAAGCGTGAGAACGATAAAGCACCAGCCCGTTAAGCCACATTTACAATAACCATTCCACGGGCAATATCGACGCCAGTCTGACCATAACCCGCTTCCAGAAACTGGTGGCGGGTTCTTTTTTGAGAATAATCTCTTTCTTTGCATGACGATCAACCCAGTTGATCCGTCCCCACCTGTCCAGACGGAGCTGCCAGGCCGCATCATACTGGCTCTGAATAAAGCGTTTATCAATTAACTGTGCCAGCGTTTCGCTCTCTATCACGAAGCCCATTTCAGTATTGAGCAATGTTGAACGCGGATCGAAATTGAAAGAGCCGATAAACACCGTTTTACCATCGATGCTAAAGGTTTTAGCATGCAGGCTGGCTCCGGAATTACCGGTTATGCCGCGATCGTGTAACGTACTACTTTGTTCACGCGTCGGCTTGAGTTCATATAATTCCACGCCATAGCGGAGCAATTTTTTGCGCCAGCGCGCGTATCCGGCATGGACGACAGCAACATCGTTAGCGGCAAGAGAATTGGTTAGGATCGCAATCTTTACCCCTTTTCTCACCATCCGTAAGAGTTGCGCCACACCTGCGCGTGTCGGTACAAAATAGGAAGAGATAATATCGATGCGTTCACTGGGTGAGCCCATGATATCGAACAGGCGCTGCGGTAACAGTGAATGCCGTTTTGCCTTGCCCTCCCCTTTCGCCGGATCATCACTTAATAAACGTGTCTTCGCCCAGATAAGCGGCAATGTTCCATCAACCAGATGATTTATAAATGGACTGGATTCCATTTTGCGTAAATAACGATGCGTCATGGCATCGTTATGCCAGGAGGCGGGTAACTCGATGCGATCCGCCATTTCACCCTCCGGGACATCCAGCACCTGCTGTAAGGGTGAAACCGATTTGCAATACCAGTAGCGGGCGAAATCATCGGCAACGTCCTCTACCACGGGTCCTATTGCCATGACATCTAAATCCGAAAAAAGTGGCTCCTCCCCTGCTCCAAAATAGGCATCACCAATATTTCGTCCTCCCACCAGGGTCACCACGCCATCGACAGTGAAACTTTTATTGTGCATACGGCGATTAAGACGGGAAAAGTCGGTGATATAACCAAGCGGACGCAGCAAGCGAAACGAGAAAGGATTAAAAAGCCGGACTTCAATGCGTGGATGACTGTCAAGCAAGCGTAAAATGTCGTCAAGTCCGGGCGTATTGTTGTCGTCCAGCAACAAACGGACGCGAACGCCACGCTTTGCTGCGGCTAACAGGGCGGAAAACAGTAACCGACCCGACATATCGTCCTGCCAGATGTAATACTGAACATCGAGCGTATGCTCTGCCATTTCGGCCAGACGATACCGGGCGGCAAACGCATCCAGACTTTTCTCCAGAGGAAAAAGGCCACACTGACCGGGATGTTGCGAACACAGTGGCAGCACCGCGCTCGCCAGCCGGGGCAAATCATTCATCTCCTTGTTGGGTAAGGAGTCTTTCGTAGAGGTGGGCGTTTTCTTCATCATAACAGACAAAGTATACCTGTTCGGGTAAAGCGTGACGGGTAATAAATTCTGAAACGGTTTTTACTGCGATTTCAGCCGCTGCCGCACGAGGGTAACCATAAACCCCAGTACTGATTGCAGGAAAAGCCACTGACGTATAGCTGTTTGCCGCCACCAGTCGTAGGCTATTGAGATAGGCATCCTGCAAAAGCTGGTCTTCGTTTTGTTCACCACCACGCCAGACTGGCCCGACGGGGTGCACTACGGCTTTAGCGGGAAGATCGCCTGCAAGCGTAATAACGGCATGCCCCGTAGGGCAATCGCCCTGCTGTTGCCTGACTTTTAAACAAGCATCCAGCAGGGCCGGACCCGCTGCGCGATGAATGGCCCCATCGACGCCGCCGCCTCCCATTAATGACGGATTAGCCGCATTCACAATCACATCAACGGCCAGTTTGGTAATATCACCCTGCACAACATGAATACGCGTTTTCATAACGCCTCCTTACACCTTCTTGTTTCTTAAGTGTACAGCAGGCTTTTTGGTTAAATCGCATTTTTCTGCTCAGCAACGTGAGTTGTTCAGAAACTTAGTTATATTCGATGTTCATTACAGCCAGCTTTTTCTGTTTATCAAGATACTGCACTTTTACTGAGGCTATTTGCGCGTTTTTGACATTGCCGCTCATTAACGCTTTGCTGGAGTAGGTTTTGCCCGGAATAGAACCATTCTGTGGGCAGTTCATTTCTACGGGTGATGACTGGGTGCTGACGTCACATGCCGGTTCCACAATTTGGCCATAAAAATGGATCACGCCCCCTTGCACGGTGCTTCCAGCAATGGCAATAAAAGGAAAAAACAAACTGCCGAGCATAAGAGAGTTTAAAAAAGGTCTGAACATTTATTCTATTTCCTCAATGATTAGTCATCCTTGAGGGTTGTGTTATCCATACTTTCAGGTTGGCTGATTCGCAGCAGACCATTCTCTCCAGATTCATCTTATGCTCGATATTTCAACAAATTAAGACTTTTCTGAAGAGGGCGGCCATTGTTGTGATAAATGAAGTGACTGTCCATCAGAAACAGTAACAACTATTTTCACCCGATCGTCCGGGGAAATATTTAAACTCAACTTCGTCAAAGCAATGGGTTGATTAGCAGGCAATGAAAGGGTCTTTTCTTGCTTCGTCTGACTTTGCCCTGAACTGCCTTCGCGCAGGGATAATATTTGTACTCTGCACAGACAAGATTGAGTAAGAGTGACTTCAGGAATAATGGTGTACATATCCCCTTGCTGGGTCGTATTAAAGGTTATCTGACTGGAAAGTGCCGCAAGGAGTAATAACGTATTCATATTCTTCTCCCGAAAAAAAACAGGGCTTGCGCCCTGTTTCTGTAATACAAATGATGTATTAGTACTGATGAGCGGTCGCGTTGTTACCAAAGCCAACCTGAGTCACGTTGACGGAGGAGTTAGATGCAGTCTGGTCAACTGCAGCACCGTTGCCACCACCGAACTGTTTAACCGTCATTTCAGAATTTTTGCCGTTCCACTGATCAAGAGTAGCGCTGTTACCGAAGCCACGTTGGGTCAGATCGATTGAGCTGTCATCTGAGCCCTGACCAACATCTGCACCATTACCGCCGCCATGCTGGGTAATAGTCAAGTCAGAGTTACGGGCATCAGTTTGCAGAGCAAGTGCAGAGTTACCGCCACCGTACTGGTAAATGTTCAGCTCAGAATTTGGGCCGCTATTATTACCGCCACCACCGTGGTTACCGCCGCCGCCGTACTGAGGAACAACACCTGCCAGAGCGCTACCGGAGAATACGATTGCTGCAATTGCTGCTACTTTTAAAAGTTTCATGTAAAACCGACATCGGATTGATTTAAAAGTCGAATGGAAATTAACGTTGTGTCACGCGAATAGCCATTTGCGACTGTCTCTGCACTACAATTGCCGTTTTTTGAGTACCATACTGTGTAATATTTGCTTTATTACCAGAACCTTTCTGGATAATCATCGCAGTATTACCATAAGCGCCTTGCGAAATACTGGCATCGTTGGCACTGCCCGCCTGATCAATATATGCAAGGTTATAATCTCCTGTCTGGTCAATCTTTGCCCGGTTGCTACTACCCTCTTGCGCAACAACCGCCAAAAGTTTTGAGCCTCCCTGCCGTAACTGAGCACTATTATTAGTCCCAGCTTGACCAATTATGGCTGCCTGATTAAATGAAGACTTACTCAATTCATTTACCGCGAAGTTATATTCTGAATTAGCTAAATCATAACCTGCTGCGGCTGCAATCCCAGGCGCACCCAGTATTGTTAACATCATAAATAACAATTTGTTTTTCATGTTGTCACCCTGGACCTGGTCGTACATTTAAGAAATTAAATCATTTCAACTTGGTTGTTAACGCAACCTGTATTTTGTTAACGCTGCGTTACGATGGAAAGTATGTCTGCGGAAATATTTTTAATAACTCACCCGCGCGTTGTATTTTTCTTTTTTTGTTCATACCAAAGTATTAAAACCCACGTAAATACGCTGTTATCTACGCAAAAAAATATTT
>OOAY01000632.1_pt1 | contig 16877 bp, 14 predicted proteins | sample 1670961 | NCBI WGS metagenome assembly OOAY01 (sample SAMN06348108, study PRJEB24527) | human gut metagenome | biome: human gut; feature: ankylosing spondylitis patient; material: feces | host: Homo sapiens | place: China | collected 2015-10
AAGAGTATGTCTACATTCCCCTGGGAGGCAATCGAAAAGGAGGTCTGTTCCAGATACGGAATATTCTCATTGTATGGCTTCTTACGGGAATCTGGCACGGCGCAGCATTAAATTTCCTTTTATGGGGAATTTATTTTGGAACCTTGCTGTTATTAGAAAAATTCATTTTGAAACGATGGCTGGAACGGCTTCCCGCTTGGATACAGCATGGCTATACATGTCTGCTCGTCCTGTTGGGATGGGTATTGTTTGCATTTGAAGATATGAATGCCGGATTTGTCTACCTGACCCAGATGGCCGGAGGCGCCGATCTTCCTCTCTGGAATGACAGAACTTTATTCCTCCTGTGGGGCAGTCTCATTCTGCTGCTGGCCTGCACAATCGGCTCCACACCGCTTCCTGCTGCAGCAGCCAAAAAGCTGTGTTCAGACATCCAGGGAAAGCTTAAAACTGCAGGACTGATTCTGGAACCTCTTTTTTTAGGCCTGGTGTGCTTTCTGTCTGTTGCCTACCTGGTAAATGCCACCTACAACCCGTTTTTATATTTCCGCTTTTAACGCGGCCAGAAGGAACCTATTATGAAAAAACAATCACTTTATCCGGCTGTTGTAACCGGTCTTTTCTGTGCTTTTCTGGGCTGCGGCGCTCTCTTATCCGTCCTGATGCCTAAGAAAAGCTTTTCTGAAACGGAGAACCGCTATCTGGCACAGCTGCCCATATTTTCCTGGGAACGCCTGGCAGACGGCACATTCGGCACAGATTATGAGAAATACTTAAGCGATCAGTTCCCGTTCCGAGACAGCTGGATCGGCGTAAAAACAGCGGCTGAACAGCTTCAGATGAAAAAAGAAATTAACGGGGTGTGGCTGGGGTCCGATCAGTTTCTGTTCGAGGCCCTCTATCCGGAGGATATTGACAGGGTTCTGTATGAAAAAAATGTGAAACAGCTGTCTGTATTTGCCCAGGCACAGGAAGAGCTTCTTGGCTCCTCCCATATCCGTATCATGCTGATTCCCTCAGCATCTGAAATCCTCACAGAAAAGCTGCCTGTATTTGCCAGTCCGTTTCCGCAGAATCAGCTTATCGCTGATTTAGAAAAAAATGGTATTTCCTCTCTGATGGTCCCCGTTCAGAGCGCTCTGACTTCTGCCCACTCTGAATCCCACCTGTCAGACAGGGAACTCTACTACAGGACGGATCACCACTGGACCTCTGCCGGAGCTTACGTTGGTTACAGAGCCTGGGCTGATTCCATGGGACTTAAACCTTTATCCCCATCTGACTTTACGGTAGAGACGGTTTCCGGCAATTTTCTGGGAACGATTCATTCTAAGCTGAATCTCCCTATCAAACCGGATTCCATCGAGCTTTACCGGCCCTTAGAGGAACCTGAATGGAATGTGTACTACGACGGCTCCAGCGAACCGTCCCACAGCCTCTATTCGATGAAAGCCCTGCAGACCCGTGATCAATACCGGGTATTTCTGGACGGAAATCATGGCTGGACAAAGATTGAAAATCCTGCCCAGCCATCTGATAAAAAGCTGTTGATTCTAAAAGATTCCTACGCCCACAGCTTTGCTCCCTTTGCCGCTCTCCACTTCGGTGAAACTCACATGGTGGATCTTCGGTATTTTAATGGTAAAATCAGCAGCTTTATCGAGGAGCAGGGAATTACGGATCTGCTGGTTCTGTACCATATTCCTGGTTTTATGAAGGATGCCAATGTCAGCAAGCTGGGGTGGTAGACTTCAGCCCTTGAATATTAAGAATTTCAAACAGAGCTTTCCCTCCCTGCCTTTTATTTCCGGAAAACTCCTGTATAGTCCCAGGTAACTCCCTGATCCTCTGACTGAAAAATAAAGCCATCTGTTTCGCCTTCTTCTGAAGTGACGGCGATCAACAACCGCTCTCCCTCCTGTTTTGGCATACTCAGATAATCATAATCTTCCATAGTCAGGCCATAGTCTTCTGCAGTTTCCGGAAGCTCTGTGACCTGACTGAATGGAAGCTCTATTTTTTCAAAGGATGCGCCTCCATCCCGCGTCAGATATATGGACGAATGAGAACGGGAAGCACCGGTAAGACCTGCTGCCCCGAAATTTTCGTCAAAAAACAGCAGTCCCTCTGTTACTCCGCTCTCACCGCCAAAGGGATCTTCATTGGCACAATTCCAGGTGTTTCCGCCGTCCTCTGTCTGTTCCAGCTGATAAAATCTGCTTCCCGCCGCTGCATCGGTTACCACCAGACGCCATCCCATTTGATCATTCAGGAAAAAATACATGGTTTCTGTGCTGCGATCTATGGTCCAGCTTTCTTCCTGTTTGGCAGCCTGCTCCTGCTGCTTTTCATTCTCCCTTGAAAGCGTCTCCTGGCTTATATATTCCGGATCTAGCATATACCTGACCGGTGTCACAGAACTCATCTGCGGAATGTGCAGGGATACTTCAAAGCCAGACAATTCCCCTCCTCTGTCAAGCTGCGCCAGAAACTGCCGTTCCCTGAGTGCCTCCTCTTCCTGCCTCTGCTCCCCGGCCTCCTGGTTTCCTGTTCCAGTCACATCCGAATCTAGCACGCTGCTGAAAGTCAAGCGCAGGCCTTCCCTGGATGGAAAGGTTCTTTTTCCATAGTACAAAATTTCATATATCGTCTCTTTTCCAAACTGCTCTGACCAGGATTCTATCTGAGCTTTCCAGTCTGTCTGCTGAAAAATCTGAAGCATCGGTTCCAGACGCTTTTCTTCGTCGTATTCTCCTCCAGATTCTCCGTCCAGCCAGACTGTCATGGAGCTGCTTTTGTCAGCGTCATAATCCACAAGATACGTCCTTGTGTCTCCCTTCTCGTCCGCTCCATACAGAAAAGCGCTGATACTCCGGATCCTTCCGCTTCCGTCGAAAGTCATCTCATAGCTGTCTGAGACGTACAGCTTCTCCGGCAGTCCCAGAGCCGTATCCAAATCCGCCAGCACTCCCTCCACGCCGCTTTCAAAGACATTTCCATGTGTCAGGGCAATCTCTCTTTTGTGAGTCCACTCCTCTATTTTCCAGGACAAAGCCCCGTGGTAAGGAACGGCGGAATAGATGATTCCTCCCCCAAAGAAAAGGGAAGCCAGAACGGCAGCCGCCACGTCCAGCCGGATCCGACGTCTCTTCTGGACTGGTTCAGAGCCTGTTTCACTGTTTTTTCTTTTTCGTATCAGGCAAATCAACAGGGAAACAGACGTACCTAAAAATCCCAGAACAAGCAGAGACATATGCCTGCGCAGGCCGCCATACCAGCACAGGCTCCACAGCTGAGACAGGGTAAGCAGATAAAAAAGAAGGCTAAGGGTTTGGAATATTTGAGAATTTCGTTTCATAAACCACTTCATCCCTTTCGTTATTTTTGCATAGTCAAATCTCCGCAGTGCGGTCAAACCGTCTGCGGAGATTTGCTGCCTTTGGTTATGTAATTTCTATTTTGTCTCAAATGTGGCGGTATGTCAACCTGAGATTAGAGAGGCGGCCTAATTTTCTCCCTGCTTTCTGGCCATTACCTTTCTATATAGCGGAATCAGCGCAAAAAGTAAAATAACCGCTACAATAATAATAGAAATCGGTCTGCTGAAGAAATATGGAATAATTCCTCCCTTCGGTACTGCCAGAATCAGGCTTCTTCTAAAATTTGCTTCCATAATGTCAGCCAACACTACGCCTAATACAAGCGGGGCAGGCTCAAAACCGTAAATTTTCATAAAATATCCGATTACGCCAAACACCAGCATAATGATAACTTCATACATATCATTATTCAGGGCGTATGTTCCAATACATGCAAGCGCTACAATAATAGGAACCAGAACCGAGTTAGGAACCAGGCAAATCCGAGCCATCTGCTTCGCCATAGCAACGCCGATAATTCCCATCAAAATATTGGAAATCAAAAATCCTAAAAAGATAGCATAAGTTAAAGGAGCCTGAGAACCAGTAAACAGTGTGCTGCCTGGCTGCAGCCCGTGCATCAGCAGAGCTCCGTAGAGAATCGCCGTTACCGGGCTTCCTGGAATACCAAGGGTAAACAGTGGAATCATGGCTCCTCCGCAGGCTGCGTTATTAGCTGCCTCAGAAGCTGCGATTCCTATTTCTGAGCCCTTTCCAAATTCTTCCGGCTTCTTAGATGCCCTCTTAGCCACGCCATAGCTTAACCAGGCTGCAATAGACGCTCCTGCTGCCGGTATAAATCCTACGAAGGCTCCGATAGCAGAGCTTCTGAGCATGGTAGGCATAAGCATCTTTGTATTTCCCTTTTTCCACCGTTTTCCCTTCAATCCTGCCGCTGGATCATCTACAATCGTAGCTCCATTGCCCTTCATCAACCTTTCAACCAGAATCAAAATCTGTGAAATAGAGAACAGTCCAATCAGAATCGGAGTCGAATCAAGTCCGTCCTCCAGCCAAAGCTGTCCGAATGTAAATCTTGATACTCCTGTGATAGAATCCATTCCTACACAGCCTAAAAGAAGTCCCACTAAAGCTGCAAAAATTCCCTTTGCCTGATTTTCTCCTGTCAGTCCCGCTACCACCAGTACGCCAAAGCAGGCAATCAGAAAATACTCTAAACAGGAAAACAGCTGACTGATTTTTCCTAAAGCCGGTGCAAACAGAATCAAGCAGACAGCTCCTATCACACCTCCCAGCACAGAGGCAACTGTTACGATGGATATTGCTTCCATACCGCGGCCTTTTTTCGTCATTTCATACCCATCCATCGTTGTAGCCGCAGAAGCCGCTGTTCCTGGCGTATGACAGAGAACTGCTGTAATAGAACCACCGTATACACCCGTCGTATACATGGCAGTCATCATAACAAGAGCTGCCGTTGGATCCATGGAAAAAGATACTGGAAGCAGAAGGGCGATTCCTACAGAAGGGCCAAGTCCCGGAATAATACCTATGATCATTCCGCCTACAACTCCTATCATAAGGGCAATCAGCACTTCAAACGACATCAGGGATACGACAGCTTGAGATAAATATTCTAACATTGGTTTCCCCCCTTTTTAAAAACGGAACAGCTCGCCTAAGATGCCGACTTTGTAAATCGGAAGCTGTAACAGCAGTACAAATACCCCATAGCATAAAATGATATATATGCCAGTGATAAGCAGATTTACCTTCATAGATTTTAGCTTCAGAAACTTTTGAGCAAGAATCATGAATACTGGCGTAGCAATCCAATAAGTAATATACTGGAATCCCAGAAAATACAGCAGTATAAAAAACATAAATAAAAATGCGTACCTGCTGCCTTTAATAGTCATAGGATAATTAAATTCCCCTTTTTCCTCCTTAGTCAGGCGAAGTCCCTTTAAAATAATAAATGCGGAACACACGCCCATTAAAATTGCAAGAGTTGTTGGAAGATAGGCCGCATCGCCCTGAATCTGGACTGCCTGAATCAGTACAAATACGCAGAACACCAGCAGCGCTGTTCCCAGCCATACGTCTCTGTGAAACCGGTTTATCATACGTTTCCCCTCTTTCTGTCTCTTTACTCCACTCCCCAAATCTCTTTTCTCGTCTCTACCTGGCTCTCCAGAAGCTCTTTAAATTCCTCTCCTGACGTATTATCAAGCTGAAGTCCCAGAGTTTCCATATTATTGATGTACTCTTCTGAAGTCATAACTTTGACCATAGCATCTGTCATGATTTTGGCAACTTCAGGATTTACATTTGTAGGGTAGAAATATCCTCTTACAGCAAAAGCCTCGTACGCTTCTCCTGTCTCCTCTAAAACAGTAGGAACATCTGGCATAAAATCGCTTCTCTCATCCGCAAAAATGCAAACTACCTTCATTTCTCCCGATTTATAGGAACTTAGTACATCTGAAACAGAACCAAAAAGAACATCTGTGTCGCCAGACAGGAACATTCCTCGGCTGTCAGAAGCCCCATCCACAGGAACTACCAGAATCTGTGTTCCAAATGTTTTATTGAACCACTCTGCCGTCGTGGCGTCTCCATCCGTGATCCCTATAGCCTGAGCAGAAATCAGCGTAGGATTTGCTTTTGCATACTCAATAAATCCCTCTAAGTCTGTAAAACGCGTCTCATCTGACCTGATAGCCATAACATTATAATCAATCGCCTGATTTGCCAGAAGCTGCACATCATTCAGGTTATATTCTCTTGTATTGATAGGATCCAATTCTCCTACTGCGTAGTTCTGATTAATCAGTCCCACCGTGTAGCCGTCGCTGTAATCTCCATTAATTAAATCTGTCCAGGCCACCCACCCGCCTGAACCAGTCTGATTTTCTACCACTACGTTGACGCCCAGCTCCTTTGTGAGAGCTGTGGCCATGTTTCTGGCTCCTATGTCTGTTCCTCCCCCTGCTGAGAAGGGGCATACCAGAGTAATGTTGCCGCTTGGAAATTCTTCCGGCGACTCCCATTGTTTCGCTGCGCTCTTTGTCTCTTCTGAAGCTTCTTCCTGAGAACTGCTGCAGGCCGTCATGGCAATCGCTGCAGTACACGCCATAAAGCATATTAGATGCCGCTTCATAGTGCTCCTCCTTTTTATTTTTCTCTAAGACCGTATTTTTGTTTCCGCGTAAACTGTTAAAATATTGCCTTTCTTTACCATAAAATATAGACAATATACTTATTATTGTCCAACAATTATTCTATTAATACCGACAGCTAAATAATTGTGGTCAATAGCAATTTCATATAATAAGCGCTAATTCTTCTGTTAAAAAATCATCTGTTTTTTTGTATTATTTTTTCTTATCGTCATATTTTTTGACTTTTTCAGCCCATTCACAGTTTTTCAGCTGTTGACTCAATACAAAAAATCTGTTGGACATTTGTTCCATTCTATCTCTATACTTATCACAAACAAACGGAATGAAAAATAAATTTTCAGAAAATGGAGGTTTTAAGAAATGACAAAGAAAGAACGTATTAAAGCTGCTGTATCCGGTCAGACGCCGGACAGGCTTCCTTACTCACTCTGGACCCATATGCCCGGCATTGATCTGGATCCAGTCCTTCTTGCAAAGAAAACTTATGAATTTTATAAAACCTATGATGTAGATTTTATAAAGACCATGAACAATGGTATGTATGCAATTGAAGATTTTGGCTGTGAAATTGATTATTCTGAAGTGGAAAAAGGCGGCGTAGCCAAAGTTGTCAAAACGCCAGTACACGATCCAGAAGACTGGCTTTCCCTGAACGTCTGCCCTGTCAGCGAAGGTAGCCTGCACCGGGAACTCACTTCTCTGAAACTCCTTCTCGATAAAGTAAAATCAGAGGATGTTCCCATCCTTTTCACAGTCTTCAGCCCTATTACCACAGCCGATAAGCTGTCTGGAAAAAAGCTGCTGTCACATATCAGAAACGGACACGGAGAACAGGTTAAAAAGGCTCTTGAAGTGATCACAGAAACTACCATGGCAGTAGCGGCAGAGGCCATAAGGCTGGGCGCTGACGGAGTTTTCTTTGCATCCCAAATGAGTTCCTATGATTCCATGGCAGCGGAAGAATACGCAGAATATGGAAAACCTTATGACTTGAGAGTACTGGAAGCGGCTGGAAACGGCTGGTTCAACACGCTCCACGCCCATGGAAACAATATTATGTTCGAGCTTTTAAAAGACTATCCTGTGTCTGTTTTCAACTGGCACGCCTGGGAAACCTTGCCGAATCTGGAGGAGGCCTTTTTACTGACAGGAAAGTGCCTGATGGGCGGCATTCAGAGAATGGATATTACAAATCACAACAAAAATGCCATCCAGCACCAGATCTTTGAAAGCTTTAAACAGTTAAAAGGCCGTCACCAAATTCTGACTCCCGGCTGCGTGATCCGCTATCCTCTGGATGATGAAATGCTTGAATATGTAAAAAAGACTAAAGACTTTGTAGCGTCCAGAATGCAGTTTTAATATCCTCCCAGAACCTGTCTGGTCATGGAAATAAATTCCCTGGCTGCTTTTGTCTGATACTTATTTTTCAGGTAATTAATTGTAATATGTTTATGGGCAAGGGGGTAATCCAGAATGAACATTCTGGCTCCTTCTTCCCGTATTCTTTCATACATAGGACTGTTTTCACTCAAAAACACTCTGGGAACTACGATGATTCCCAGCCCGGAAATACACAGAGAAATCATTGTCATAATATTGGCTGTCTCCAGAACTACATGTGGATTAAACCCTCCGTCCTGGCAGCTTTTTTCAAAAACTGCCCCTATCCAGTTTTCATGCTTCATCTTAATGAAAGGGCAGCTTTTAAAAACCCGAATTGGAAGCATACGCTCTGCTTCCAATTTCTTTCTCTCTGAACTGTCAAAAAACTGTTCCAAAATAGCAGCGGGAACCAGTATCATGGTGTGCTCCTCCTGGAGCACCTCTGTATAAATATTTCCTAAATCATCTGGCTCAAAACCAATGGTAAAGTCTACCTTCCCCTTATACAGCGCCTCTGTAATTTCCAGGGATGTTCCCTCCAGCAGATGCAGCTGAACCTGGGGAAATTCGCGGTGGAATTTCTGAATCAGCGGAGGCAGCATGACAGAGCCTCTGGCGCTGGGGATGCCGATGGTCAGCTCCGCGCTTCTAAAGTCTCGGATATCCTGAAGTTCCAGCTCCGTCTGCTTCTTGACATCCATAATCGTCTGGGCGTTTTTCAGGAGCCGTTGTCCCGCCACTGTAAGGGTCAAGGGAGTGTTCCGATCAAACAGCTGCACGCCGAAGTAGTCCTCCAATTTGGCAATATGGTTGCTCAAAGACTGCTGAGAAATATACAGACGTTTAGCAGCCTTTGTAAAGTTCATCTCCTCTGCCGCTACAATAAAATATTTCAGATTCAAAAAGTTCATGTTTCCGCCTCCCTGTCTTCTGTCTGTACCGATTATACGGCTGCGATAGGGAAATTACAAGATGAAACATTACCCCCTTATGAGTATGATCCCTGGAAATATTTTCCATCAGCTCTCGCTGGCACTGTTTCAGCATATTACAGGAAAGGATTCGTCATAATTATGGATCAATCAATCTACAAGCACTATACCTCTATTTTAAATACTGAACTTATCACCGCTCTCGGCTGTACAGAGCCCATCGCCATCGCCTATGCCGGCGCAAAGGTAAGAGAGGTTTTGGGTGTGATGCCCGAACGATGCTCTATCGCCTGCAGCGGCAATATTATTAAAAATGTAAAGGGTGTTACTGTACCTAATTCCGGCGGTATGAAGGGCATAGACACCGCCGCTGTTCTTGGCATTGTAGGCGGACGGCCGGAAAAAATCCTGGCTGTTCTGGAAGATATCACCTCATCCCAGATAGAGGAAGCAAAACGGCTGACCGCCGCAGGCTTCTGCCAGTGCGAACTGGCAGAGGGCGTGGAAAATCTCTATCTCATGATCACCGCTTGGGCTGGTTCTGACAAGGCGCAGGTAGAAATCAGGAATTTCCACAGTAATATTACGAAAATCACGAAAAATGGGAAAATTTTGTTCGACTCCTCTCAAAACAAACCAGGATGCTCAGACGAGAGCTCTGTTTTTCCTGACAAGTCTCTTCTCAACGTAAAGGATATTTTAGAATATGCAGAATCCGTAAATCTGGAGGACATCCATCCCGTTCTCTCCCGCCAGATTGCCTGCAATATGGCTATCTCGGAAGAAGGCCTTAAAAATCCATGGGGCGTCCAAGTGGGACGGACACTGCTGGACGCCTTCGGCTCTGAGCATGTGGCCGTCAGGGCCAAGGCTGCGGCCGCCGCAGGATCGGACGCCAGAATGAGCGGCTGCCCTCTGCCTGTTGTGATCAATTCCGGAAGCGGAAATCAGGGCATGACCGTTTCCCTTCCTGTTATTGAATATGCGAAGGAATATCACATTTCAGAGGAACGGCTGATTCGCGCCCTTGCAGTGAGCAATCTCATTGCCCTCCACCAGAAAAAATACATTGGAAGCCTGTCTGCCTACTGCGGAGCAGTCAGCGCTGCCTGCGGGGCTGGAGCCGCTATCGCCTGGATGCTGGGCGCCGGGTACTCTGAAATTTCCATGGTGATCACAAACACTATCGCTGCTATTGGCGGTATGGTCTGCGACGGCGCCAAGCCATCCTGCGCTGCCAAGATCGCCTCAGCGGTGGACTGCGCCATTACCGCTCTCCATCTGAGCCGCCGCAGTCTCTGCTTCCAGCCAGGGGAAGGGCTGGTGATGGAAAACGTGGAAAAGACCATTGAAAGCATCGGGCGCATGGGCCGGGAAGGCATGCGTTCCACGGATGTGGAAATTTTAAACATTATGCTTGGAAAATAGGAGCAGCACACAGGAAACCTGCCGTCTGCATTCTCAGCCTCCCCTTGTAATATCCTGCTTCTGATACCACTCCAGAGCTTTAAAAAAATCCTCTGGCTGAAAATCAGGCCACAGGCCATCGACCACATAGAAATCTGCGTAGACAGACTGCACAGGCAAAAAGCCGGACAGCCGCCTCATGCCTCCCCAGCGGATAATCAGATCGATACGGGAAATATCATGGGACTGAAGCTGGCTGCATATTTTCATACGGCTGTTTCCTGGATCCTTTAATTTTGCCAGATCCCATTCCCATCCATAGTTCACAAGAAAATTCAGGCGTATTCCGCCTCCGTTGAAATCTGTTCTCTTGGTATACGGCAGCAGTTCTCTGGGAAATGCAGGGGAATTCTGATTTCCCACTACCAGAAGGGATACAGATTCCGCTGTAATCCAGTCAATCGCCTCAACACAGGCCTTTGAAAACGCTTCCACCTGTTCTTTGGGACGCCCGCAGTTATCTGTAGTAAAACCATAGTAGGTAATCTCTTCCACTCCTGCATTTTTTGCCAGTTTCAGCATGTCCAGTCCCGGCTTTAATCCATGTGCATAGCCGTCCTGTTTTTCCAGCCCTGCGCGCTTTGCCCACCGTCTGTTTCCATCTGGAATAATTCCAATATGTTTTGGAATACGCATATCATCACTCTCCTCCTGGGGAGTATTGACAGGGTTGACGGAGGTTATACAATGACCTGCACACTACTTCAGAGGCCTGATGCCCGCCCACGCAGTAAAATTCTGAAATACAATATCCCCTCAAACTCCCGATGAAATTTGAGGGGACAAACGATTAATAACTCTCTTTACCTTCTGTTCGATTTACAATTGCTGCTCCATTGCTGGTTCCAAGACGTTTACAGCCCAGTTCTATATAGTGGACAGCATCTTCTAAAGTACGAATTCCTCCTGACGCCTTCATTCCTGCTGGTTTTTTCAGATATTTTCTGAAAAGCTCTATATCTTTAAAATCAGCTCCTCGTGAACCATATCCTGTTGACGTTTTAATGAAATCAGCTCCTGTATTTTCGACTATTCTGCACATTGCTGCAATCTGAGCTTCATTGAGAAAGCATGTCTCAATTATAACTTTTATAATCACGCTATGCTGATGACATAAATCTGTAAGAACCTGGACTTCTTCCTCAACATAGGCTTCATTTCCTTCTACAAGCTTTCCTATATTGATAACCATGTCGATCTCTTCAGCGCCATTCCTGATTGCTTCTTTTGCCTCAAACAGCTTAACTGCCGTTGTATGTGTACCAAAAGGAAATCCAATAACGCTGCAAGCTTTTACTTCACTTTCTCCAAGCTCTTGTGCTGCCAGTCTGATATTGCATGGATTGACACAAACAGATGCAAAATGATACTCTTTCGCCTCTCTGCATGTTTCAATAATATCCTGTTCTGATGCAAAAGGCTTTAAATATGTGTGATCGATATACTGATTAATTTTCATATTTGTATCCCTTTTTAACTTTATTTTTCCAGTAATGCCTTAGTCTGATTCGAAATTGCAACTACTGCCTGCTCTGGTGTATAACCTTCCATTTCAATGCATCGCTGAATTTCTGTCATCATGATCTCTGAATGAATCTGTGGATAATCCTCATTAATAGGTCTTGGAATATCTGTATACTGCATTTGTTCAAGTGCTGTCTTCGCTGCTGCATTATCAGCTATAAACTCCTGATATACAGAAGACTCTGAGGCCGCTTCGCTGCTCGGAACATATCCTGTCTGGACAGACCAGTATGCTGCTATATCCGGACTTGTCAGATACTTAAGAAAATCCATTACTGCTTCTGTATCTTCCTCATGGCCGGCCAGCATAACAACATTAGCCCCTCCGGTCGGTACACCAAAGCGTTTATCTTTCGGAAGGAATGCAGTTCCAATTTCAAACTCACATGAATTGGTAAGTGTTCCAAGGTCTCCGGATGAGGTAACAATCATTCCTGTAATTCCTGCTGCAAAATCTGAGCGGGCTGCCTCATAAGAATTATACTCTTTTCCTGGCGGTGCCTTCATAACACCTTCTTCTATCATACTCTTCCAAAGTGCCAGCGGTTTTGTTCCTGTCTCATTGTTGAACCCTATATCTGTTTCATCCTCATTGAGAATACGTCCATCTCCCTGCATGATAAATGCTTCATAGAACCAGGCATCAATGGGCATCTCAAATCCCCATCTCTGGTTGGGAATAGAAAGCTTTGATGCATATTCCCTCAGCTCATCCCATGTTTGAGGTGGTGTTTCCGGATCCAGGCCTGCTTCTTCAAACATGTCCTTGTTATAGTAAAACATTGGGGTACTTCTGTTAAAAGGAAGCGCATATAAACCTTCTCCCCAGTCGCAGCAATCCATCAGACCATCATAAAACATCTCTGGATCGAGTCCTGCTTCCCTGGCTGGCTCTGTCATATCCTGAAGCACTCCATAATCTGCAAACATCTTTGTACGTCCCATTTCAAGCTGGGCAATGTGAGGTGCTTCTCCTGATGTGACCGCTGTCTGCAGTTTTGCAGCCATATCGTAATAATTACCCTGAAATTCCACTGTTACATGAACCTTATCCTGGCTTTCATTATAATCCTTAACTATCTTATCTACTGTCTCTCCCATTCCTCCGCTCATGCTTGTCCAGAATACCACATCTGTCTTTTCATTAGCTTCAGATACTACTCCTCCTTCCGAAGTTGATGCCGCTTCATCCTTTGCAGCACTGCATCCCGTCATCAGGCTGCCTGCCATCAGAAGACCCAGCCCTATTGCTGTACCTTTTTTCATAGTAAAAATTTCCTTTCCCTTTTTATTTTAATAGTTCTTCTATTGCACTTCCCTTTGCCTCTGGCATCTCAAAGCCAAGAAGCTTTGCAAATGTAGGTGCTTCGTCTATAATACACTTTCTTTCCACAATCACACCTTCCCGGATATCAGGTCCTGCCATCATAAATACCGGCTGAGGGCCCTTTGACGGAAGATGTCCGTGAGAGGCAACTGAAAATTTGTAATCTGAATTATCCGGTCTTTCTATAACCGTACCAGTCCACCGATTCCCAAAGCTGGTATTCTGTCCCTCTAAAACATATTCAAACTCACCTGCAAGGTGCTGTTCCCTTCTCACCTCTTCCTTATGAAAAACTGACTCTATACCATATTCCGGAGTCGCTCTCATTTTATACAGAAGCTCTTCCAGCTTTTTCCTGGTCACTGAATCGTCTGGATTCTTCATAACAATCTGGCAGGAAAGAGAGGTGGAATTACAGTAGGCGTCCCAGTCACGGATCGTTCCATCCTCTCCAACCCGGATCAAACCTGCCTGAACAAACAGTACATTAGGATGAAACACCTGCTTAACCGGAAGATGACCATGATCACTGATGACAGCAAAGTTTGTATCATCATAAATTCCAGCATCCATAGCTGCTTCCATAAGGCGTCCCAGCCAGTCATCATTTGCAATTACAGCCTGGGTAATGGCTGATCCCTGAATGCCGTTTGCATGCCTTGTATGATCCAGATGTGCCAGATGTATAAACATGACGTCTGGCTGATACCTTCTTATAATATCGCAGGCACATCCAACCATCATCTGATCCATAAATGGCTGTGTCGTCCTTCTGAGCTTATGCCAGTGTCTCTCAAGGATCCCATTCTCCCCAAACATATTTTCACTGCAGGCAGTTTTGAGAATGTCTCTTGGATCCACTCTGTCATTTTCCGGCCATATCTCAGGTACAAGCCAGTCAATTTCCGGATCTGCACCCATACACGGCCATCCAATGCAGGCTGTTGTGAACCCCTGCCTATGCGCCAGGTCAAGTATGGTAGGAACCTTGAGATCTTTATGATACCAGAACCAATCCGGAGCCGGATTTCCCACATCTAACTTTTCATTATGATAAATGCCATGAAATTCCGGCCAGGTTCCTGTAATAATCGAAGCATGGGCCGGATATGTAAATGACGGATATACGCTTCGCATCCCTCCCTGGGCATAAGCTCCTCTCTCTAATATTTTCTTGAAATTAGGAAGTGTCTTAAGATACTCCATATCTTCATCAAAAAGAGAATCCACTGATAACACAATTAATTTTTTGTTCATATTCTTCTTGTCCTATCTTAATTATTTTATTCCTGAGTAGGCAAACGCCTTTCGAATCTGTTTATTAGCTACAAGATATACTAACAGTATCGGCACAACAAGAAGCATATTTCCTGCCATAAGTACGTTCCACAGACGTCCTCCCTCCTGGCTATTAAGCATTGCAACACCAATCGGAAGTGTCCTGTATGCATCCTTTGTTGTCATAATAAGCGGCCAGAAGTATGAATTCCAGCTTGAGATAAAACTCAACAGTCCTATTGTAAAAATAGCCGGTCTTGCCATAGGAATCATAATCTTCATGATAATCTTAAGTTCCCCTGCATCATCAAGGCGTGCCGCCTCAATTATCTCTTCCGGAATCTGCATGAAATACTGACGAAGAAGAAAAATACCAAACGCATTGGCAATAAACGGTAAAATCTGTGGCAACAGGGATTGCAGCATACCCGCCTTACTGAACATCAGATAGATGGGGATAAATGTTACCTGCTGCGGAATCATAAATCCCAGAAGAACAATTCCAAAGAAAACATTTTTATATTTAAATTTACATCTGGCAAATGCATATGCTGCAGGAACTATTACAAGATACTGCAGAATTAAAACAGTAACACTTACAATCAGGGAATTCTTAAGAAATCCCCACACATCCACCATTTCCAGTGCTTTAATATATCCTTCAACTGTCCACCGTACAGGAAGAAGTGCCGGTGGATAGACTGTTGTCTCCTTGTATGGTTTGAATGATGTCAATACCATCCATATAAATGGATATGCAATGATAAATATCATCATAAGTTTTAATACAACATTCAACATACTTACTAATATATATCCAGCCTTTTTTAATTTTCTGCTGTCCATGTTCGTTCCCCTTTTATTGATAATGTACTTTCCTGCCAAGAAATACAAAGTATAAAATTGTAAGTATTCCAACCAGCGCAAGAAGTACAACTGCCTCTGCTGTTGCCGGACCAAGTTTCAGATATTTAAAAGCATCTGAGTAAATTTGATATACCAAAGTATTCGTTGAATTCACCGGGCCCCCCTGTGTCATAAGGTTTACCGTCTCAAACACCTGGAATGAACTGATGGTCGCAACTATTGTCGTAAAAAACAGAGTTGGACTGATCATCGGAAGTGTAATATGGAAAAATGTTCTTAACCTTGGGGTATCATCTATTTCAGCCGCCTCATAGATATCCTTTGACACCCCCTGGAGAGCTGCAAGAATAAGCAGTGCATAATATCCCAGACTCTTCCATACCATCATTCCTATCAGGGATGCAAGTGCCGTTTTGCTGCTGGCCAGAAATGGAAATGGTTTCAACCCTAATGAGCGAAGTACATAATTAACAGCTCCTATCTGAGGATCCATAATCCAAAGAAATACGGTGGATACTGAAACCAGAGAAATAATATGTGGTGTAAACACAGCAGCAAGCGTTACGCTGTTCAAATGCTTCTGCGCTTTTCCATTGACCCATACAGCAAAGAGTGTTGCAAGTACCATCAGGATTGCGACAAGTCCGATTGAATAGATAAAGGTGTTTTTTAATGTAGTATGAAAATCTACAGACTTAAACAGCATAATAAAATTTTCCAGTCCTACAAATCCACGTTTTTTGCTAAGAAGACTTCCATCTCTCAGACTTGAATCTATCAGATAAAAAATAGGGTAAATTGTAAATACTGTAAGCAGAAGAATTGCTGGCAGGATTAATACATATCCTTTCAATGCATCTTTCCGATCATGCGTCCACCATACGCTTTTTTCCACAGAAGCATTCTTTTTCATGATGATTATGCTCCTTTCTCAAGATTTCTGACAGCATTCCTGATTTCAGGTGTCACTTCCATTCGTTTTCCATCTTTGGCAAAAGCAAACAGATGCTGTTCCCTGACATAAAGTCTGCATCTATCACTCTCAATGTCCTCTTCCGTTTTAACGATTACTTTACCGTAAGCCGTTTCAACTGAGTAGTTCATCTCTGCTCCCAGCTGCTCTTTTGTAATAATTCTGCCTGAAATATCCAGCAGTGCTTCCCCTGGATCCAGGAATGATGTTTTCTCTGGCCGAAAACCAATCTTTATATCCGGAACCATATTATCCACAATGTTCATTGGAGGAGTCCCTATAAACTGTGCAGTATACACATTCTGGGGATTGTGATACATTTCCTTTGGAGTAGATCTCTGCATGATGACTCCCTTATCCATAAGTATGATATTATCGCCCATACTCATAGCCTCAATCTGATCATGCGTTACATAAATAAATGTTGTTCCAAGTCTTTTATGGAGCTCAATAAGCTCTATTCTCATCTGCTGACGGAGTTTTGCATCAAGATTGGAAAGCGGCTCATCCATAAGAAATACTTTTGGCTTCTTGACCATGGCTCTTGCCAGTGCAACT
>OOAY01000650.1_pt1 | contig 16372 bp, 10 predicted proteins | sample 1670961 | NCBI WGS metagenome assembly OOAY01 (sample SAMN06348108, study PRJEB24527) | human gut metagenome | biome: human gut; feature: ankylosing spondylitis patient; material: feces | host: Homo sapiens | place: China | collected 2015-10
AAACTGGATTATTTAAAAGAACTTGGCATTGATATCATCTGGCTCTCTCCAATCTACAAATCGCCGTTTGTTGATCAGGGGTATGACATATCTGATTACTATAAAATCGCCGAAGAGTTCGGAACCATGGAAGAGTTTGATGAGCTGCTTGCCGAGGCGAAAAAGCGCGATATGTATATTGTGATGGATCTCGTGGTAAATCACTGTTCCAGTGAACATGAATACTTTAAGGCAGCGCTGGCCGACCCGGACGGGCCATATGCCGATTATTTTTATTTTGTAAAAGGAATAGATGGAAAAGAGCCGAGCAACTACCGTTCTTATTTTGGCGGAAAAGCGTGGGAGCCGGTGCCGGGATCAGATAAATATTATCTGCACATGTTTGCAAAAGAACAGCCGGACTGGAACTGGGAGAATAAAGAAGTCCGCGACAAGATCTATAAAATGATCAACTGGTGGTTAGATAAGGGACTTGGCGGATTCCGGATCGATGCAATCATTAATATCAAGAAAGATACGAGTTTCCCGTCCTATGAACCCGATGGGGATGATGGTCTGGTATCCTGTGTAAAAATGGTTGAGGAGACGGACGGCGTCGGAGAATTTTTAGAGGAGATGAAACATGAGACCTTCGAGAAATATGATGCTTTTACCGTCGGCGAAGTCTTTAATATGAAAGAGGACGAACTGCGGGAGTTTGTCGGAGATGATGGGCATTTCTCAAGTATGTTTGATTTCTCCGCGCATGAGCTGACTTACGGGGAACATGGCTGGTATGACAGCAAACCGGTGGATTTTAAGCGGTGGAGAGAGATTCTGTTTGCATCCCAGAAGGAGATGGAGGGGATTGGATTCAAGGCAAATATCATTGAAAATCATGATGAGCCGAGAGGTGCAAGCCGTTATCTTCCGGAATATGCGCAGAATGAAATGGGCAAAAAAATGCTTGCTACGACTTCGATTCTGCTGCGTGGAATTCCGTTTATCTATCAGGGACAGGAAATCGGCATGACAAACTGTCATAGAAATGATATTTCAGAATATGATGATATCAGTACAAAAGATCAGTATCAGGTTGCAATCGACGCGGGCTGCACAAAAGAAGAAGCGTTGGCATGCTGCTATGAAAACAGCAGGGATAATGCGCGCACACCGATGCAGTGGAGTGCAGATGAAAATGGAGGTTTTAGCGCACATGCTCCGTGGCTTGCAGTGAATCCGAATTATAAAGAGATCAATGTCAGTGAGCAGGAGGGAAGGGCGGACTCTGTACTTTCCTATTATAAAGAACTGATTAAACTGCGCAAATCACCGGAATACGAAGAGACATTTGTCTATGGAAATGTAGAGCCGGTTTACGAAGATACGGATACAGTGTTTGGATTTATGCGTATGGGTAAAGAAAACAGACAGAAAATACTCGTGGCAGCAAATTACGGAAAAGAGGCAGTAAGTCTGCCACTGCCTGGAACTGCCAAAAAACTTTTGCTGTCAAATGCCGGAAGGAGAAAACTGGCAGATGCAGATCATATTACATTAGAGAGCCTTGAAACAGCAGTCGTTCTGCTGAAGGCATAACATTTTATTGTTTACACAAAATTGACAAAAACTTCATAAAAACAATACAGGAAGCGTTAAGAATCCGATATCCCGGTTGACGGTAAAAGATACGTCTGATATGTTGAGTGAGTATGTGGCAAAGCGGCAGTAAAGCGCCCGCAGGGACAGCAGAAAAATGCCGTAATAACGAAAAAAAGAGGGATAAAATGGGAGCAAAAGAATTTGCATCATTGTTAGGAGGCTTGGCGCTTTTTCTGTATGGAATGAATATGATGAGCCAGGGGATGGAGGCTGCTGCCGGGAACAAAATGAAACAGATCTTAGAACGCCTGACTACAAACCGGTATCTGGGTGTTTTAGTCGGAGCAGTGATCACTGCGATCATACAGTCATCCTCCGCGACAACAGTCATGGTTGTAGGTTTTGTTAATTCCGGAATGATGACACTGCGTCAGGCGGTGGGAGTGATCATGGGTGCCAATATCGGCACGACGATCACGGGACAGCTGATCGCACTTGATGCCGGAGCAATCGCACCGTTTATAGCATTTTTGGGTGTTGTGCTGGTTGTTTTTCTAAAACAGCCGAAAGTAAGAAACATAGGATGTATTTTAGCTGGTCTTGGTGTTCTTTTTATCGGAATGGAAATGATGAGCACCGCAATGATGCCGCTGCGGGATTCCAAAGCATTTATTGATATGATGACGAAGTTTTCAAATCCATTGCTTGGAATTTTGGCAGGTGCCATTTTCACAGCACTGATCCAGTCTTCATCGGCATCGGTCGGAATCCTTCAGGCACTTGCAACAAGTGGGGCAATTTCTTTTTCCGGGGCGGTGTATGTGCTGTTTGGACAAAATATCGGTACCTGTATCACGGCAGTGTTAGCGTCCATTGGTACAGGGCGGAACGCAAAGCGGACGACAATCATCCATCTTTCGTTTAATATCATAGGAACTGCAGTTTTTACCATACTCTGTATGCTGACACCGCTGACATCCTGGGTTGGGGGATTTACACCGGCAAATCCGGCTGCGCAGATCGCCAACATGCATACGCTGTTTAATATCGTAACAACGATATTGCTGTTACCGGCAGGAAATCTATTGGCAAAACTGGCAGAAAAAATTCTGCCGGACGTGGACGAGCCTGAGGAAGGGATGTATTTAAAATATTTAAAAAATACAAAACCGGTGACAGAGGGAAAAATTGGTGTATCAGCGATCAATTTTGAACTGACACACAAAGAGATTGCAAGAATGCTTGAGATTGCAAAGAAAAATGTCGCAGACAGTTTTACGGCATTTTTAAACTGTGATGACGGGTTTATTCCAAAAGTGGAAGAAAAAGAAGAGTATGTGGACTTTTTAAACCGGGAGATCTCCAAGTACATATCCACAAATATGGCGCATGAGTCCAATACACGGGGGAGCAGGATTTTAAGTGCCTATTTTAAAGTGACCAGTAACGTAGAAAGAATCAGCGACCATGCAATGAATATCTGTGGATATTCAGAGTGGCTGAAAGAAAAAGATGTCAGGTTTTCACAGGAAGTACGGGAAGAAATCCTGCAGATGCAGCAGACCTGCGAAGAACTTCTGACTTTGCTTTTAAATGAAAATATGGAGGCACTCGACGAATTAAGCCGTGTCTCAGCACTCGAACAAAAGATGGATGACATGACAGAGGATTATAGAAATCGTATGATGCACCGGATACAGGAAGGAACGGCATCGGGTGAAGGGAGTGTTCTCTACACGGAAATGCTCACGGATTTTGAAAGAATCGGAGATCATGCATTAAACATTGCACAAGAGATGACAGAAGTAAGATTGGCAGAATAACAGGATTTGGAGGATGGATATGTCATTTTTAAAAGAGGTGCTGCGCGGAATTGCAATTGGTGTTGCCAATATCATTCCGGGTGTCAGCGGAGGAACCATGATGGTTTCTATGGGGATTTATGGGGATGTGATCGGGGCGGTAACGGGAATGCCAAAACATTTCTGGAAGAGCGTAAAGTTTTTGCTTCCCTATGCGATTGGCATGCTGATTGGAATCGGCGGACTGTCATTTGCAATCGGATATTTCTTTTTGGAATTTCCATTTGAGACGGCAATGCTGTTTATTGGACTGATCTTTGGCGGAGTACCGCTATTGCTGCCCAAAATCATGGGAAAGCGGATCACATTTTCAGAGACGCTGCTGTTTGTTTTGTTTTTTGGTCTGGTCGTCTGGATGCAGTTCTGGAAACAGGGAACAGATGTTGCCTTAGAGCCGGGAATAAAAAACAGTATCTCGCTGTTTGTGGTTGGAACGGTAGCTGCGGCAACGATGGTGATTCCCGGGGTCAGTGGTTCAATGCTGTTGATGTCTCTGGGATATTATACGCCGATCATAAACAGAATCAGCGGTTTTTTGGCAGCATTACCGGCTCTTAAGTGGGAGGAGCTGTTCGCCTGTGCAGCAGTGCTCATCCCATTTGGTATCGGTGTGGTGCTTGGAATATTTCTTGTATCAAAACTTGTGGAATATTTATTGAAGAAACAGGAGAGGAAAACGTATTTTGCAATTATGGGGCTGGTCACTTCATCGCCGATTGCAGTGTTATCCGGGATGAATATCGTTTCTATCGGTTTTGGACAGCTGCTGCTTGGAATATTACTCTTTATTGGCGGTTTTTTTATTGCAAACATACTTGGAAAATAAAATAGTACAATAGAAATAAAAATAATCAGACAATAATAAAAAAAGTGCGAAAAAATTAATCAATTTTTTTGCGCTTTTTTATTTGAAAAATAGAAAAATGTGTTACAATAGATAGGTACTAACGATTACCTTGGGGGGATTGTATGCAGGATAAAGATTCAGAAGTACTGAATTACCAGAGAAAGCGGAGAAAGCGGATCACGAAAATCCGATACAGTATCATACTGATTGTGGCAGGATGGATCGTTCTGTCCATGATATTGGTTGTGGTGCTATTTGTGAAGATGACGTCGCTGGAACATAAGCTGGATCAGCTGGTGACAAGCAGCAGTGAGCAGAACACGGATCAGATTAATGCCGGAGCGGCCGCAGATCTGAATGGTGGTGTGATAGCAGAGGAGACAGAGACAACAGAAGAGATGCAGACGGAGATGACATGGGATAAAGTAACACCTCCTGCATCCGGGATTTCCGATGAGGACAATCTGGCATCGGAGGGAGATATACATAAAGTATACTTAACGTTTGATAATGTGCCGTCGGAACACACATCTGAGATTCTGGATGTGCTGCAGGCATATGGCGTAAAAGCTACTTTTTTTGTGAATGGAAACCAGGATGAAGAAATGCTTTCTGTCTATCAACGTATTGTGGATGAGGGACATACACTTGGCATGAATTCGTATTCCAACCAGTATAGTGTGATCTACCAGTCGGAAGATGCGTTCGAACAGGATTATATGACATTGAAGAATTTTTTGAAACAGACCACAGGAGTGGATAGTCTTTACTATCGTTTTCCGGGAGGAAGCAGCAATCTCATCAGTAACGTACCGATGGATTACTTTATTCATTATCTTAATACACAGGGAATTATTTATTATGACTGGAATGTATCGGCAGGAGATGGCGCCTCGACCGCATATACTTCTGAGGAAATAGTTGAAAATGTGACAGATGATGTAGTAAAATATAAAACGTCGGTGGTTTTACTGCATGACGGAACGGATAAGTCAGCAACGGTAGAAGCTTTAGGACCTTTGATTGAAGCTTTAGAGGGAATGGGCGCACAAATATTACCGATTGATGAAGATACACAGGTTATTCAGTATGTGAAAGCAGACACAGTGGAATAACTGAGAATAAATGGAGGAATGAACATGGGATTTTTCAAGGATTTTAAAGATGACTTCTCACAGGCAGTCAATGAACTGATGCCTGCAGATGACAACCTGGAAACCAGCACGAACGAAGATGACGTTGAGGTTAATACGTTAGAAGGCGAAGTGGATGTTGAGACAGAACTTTCCAAGCTGGATGGTCTGTTGGAACAGGTGACAAAGCAGGAAGCTGAGAAAGTTGCTGCAGCAAGAAGCGCCGCAGAGATGGCAGCAAGGAATGCAAGTGCCCCGACAGAAAGAGCAGCAGTACCTGTGCCTGCATCTGTACCTGAACCAGAAAGAAATGAAACAGTTTCAAATATTACAAAAGCAACCCAGGAGGAAAGAAAAATGGCTGACAATACAACAGCACCTGTAACTAATAACCAGAGCGCACCGGTATCTGATGAGGTATCCGTAATCACAGAGGGAACGATCATCAAAGGTGATATTGTATCAAACGGTTCCTTGGATGTAAGAGGACAGGTAGAAGGAAATGTGGGATGCAACGGCAAATTAGTTGTAACCGGCGTTGTAAATGGAAACAGCAGTGCATCTGAATTTTTTGCAGACGCTGCAAAGATTGAGGGAGAGGTTGTCAGTACAGGAACCATTAAGATCGGTCTTGGTTCTGTGATCATCGGTAATGTGACCTCTACTTCTGCAGTGATTGCCGGAGCCATCAAAGGTGATATTGATGTACAGGGACCGGTTGTTGTGGATACATCCGCAGTTGTTATGGGTAACATCAAATCACGTTCTGTACAGATCAACAATGGTGCGGTAATCGAAGGATTCTGCTCACAGTGCTATTCTGACGTGGATGTACAGAGCCTGTTCAATGGTAATGCTCAGAAAGGAAACGAGTAATCGAATATGAAGAGAGTATTCTTAAAATTAAGCGGTGAAGCTTTAGCCGGTGAAAAACATACCGGATTTGATGAACCGACTGTCACAGAAGTGGCAAGACAGGTAAAACAGATTACAGATCAGGACATGGAAATCGGCATCGTGATCGGCGGAGGTAATTTCTGGAGAGGAAGAACCAGTGAAACCATCGACCGTACAAAGGCAGACCAGATAGGAATGCTTGCAACAGTTATGAACTGTATCTATGTTTCTGAAATTTTCCGTTCCGTTGGAATGAAAACACAGATCCTGACACCATTTGAGTGTGGAAGCATGACAAAACTGTTTTCAAAGGATCGTGCAAATAAGTATTTTGAAAAAGGAATGGTCGTATTTTTTGCAGGAGGAACCGGACATCCGTATTTCTCCACAGATACAGGCATTGTGCTCCGTGCGATTGAGATGGAGGCAGAGGGCATCTATCTTGCAAAAGCAATCGATGGTGTCTACGACAGTGATCCAAAGATCAATCCTTCTGCTGTAAAATACAGCGAAGTATCCATACAGGAAGTGATCGATCGTAAACTTGCAGTGGTTGACCTGACTGCGTCGATCATGTGTATGGAAAATAAAATGCCGATGTTCGTTTTTGGACTGAACGAGGAAAACAGCATTGTAAAAGCCATGACTGGCGATTTTAACGGTACAAAAGTAACCGTGTAACAAAGAACCGTGAAAGGTATGGAGTAAAAATATGGATGAGAGATTAGTTCAGTTTGATGAAAAAATGCAGAAAACAATGAATAACCTGTCAGAGGAGTTCGGAAGCATCCGTGCAGGACGTGCCAATCCGCATGTCCTTGATAAGTTAAAAGTTGATTATTATGGAACACCGACTGCAATTCAGCAGGTGGCAAACGTCAATGTTCCGGAACCGAGAATGATTCAGATCCAGCCATGGGAAGCTTCTATGGTAAAAGAAATCGAGAAAGCGATCTTAACGTCAGATCTTGGAATCAATCCGACAAATGATGGAAAAGTGATTCGTCTTCTTTTCCCGGAACTCACTGAGGAAAGACGTAAAGAACTGGCAAAGGATGTTAAGAAAAAAGGCGAGAATGCAAAAGTAGCAATCCGTAATATCCGTCGTGATGCCAATGATTCTTTCAAGAAATTAAGCAAGTCTGCCGATGTGTCCGAGGACGAAGTGAAAGAGTTAGAGGACGGCGCACAGAAAATGACAGATAAATATATCACTGAGATCGACAAGGCTGTTGAGGCAAAAACAAAAGAGATCCTGACAGTTTAGGGATTTTTGTATAGAACATAGAGGTGAGGACATGACAATGGCGTGTCCTCATTTTCACTTTATGAATGAATGCAGGCACAAAGTATGCAGGTTATGGAAAGGCGTGGTGATTACAATGAAAATTCCGCAGCATGTAGCAATTATCCTTGACGGGAACGGAAGATGGGCAAAAAGTAAGGGAATGCCCAGAAACTATGGTCATACGGTTGGGGCAAAAAATGTGGAAATAGTCTGCAAAGCAGCACATGATATGGGAATTAAATATCTGACTATGTATGCTTTTTCGACAGAAAACTGGAACAGACCGGAGGGAGAGGTGGCAGCACTCATGAAGCTGCTGGAAAGTTATCTGAAGAACTGTATTAAAACAGCAGATAAAAATAATATGCGTGTACGCGTGATCGGGGATACCACACGTTTGAGTGCCCGGTTCCAGAAACAGATCGTGGAGCTGGAAGCAGCTTCTGCAAAAAATGATGGCCTGAACCTGCAGATCGCCATCAATTATGGAAGCAGGGATGAGATGATTCGTGCAATGAAAAAAATGTATCATGATATGGAGAATGGCTCAAGGCAGGTATCAGAATTAAATGAGGATCTGTTTGCCTCATATCTGGATACTGCAGGAATTCCGGATCCGGATCTTTTGATACGCACAAGCGGGGAGCAGCGTCTTTCGAACTATCTGTTATGGCAGCTTGCGTACAGTGAATTTTATTTTACCGATGTGCCATGGCCGGATTTTGGAAAAGAGGAATTAGAAAAAGCTGTGGAAGCGTATAATAAGAGAGACAGACGATTTGGTGGACTGGCAGAGGAAGCGAAATAGACCGAAAGAAGAAAGGGCAGGTTTTCATATATGTTTAAGACAAGACTGTTGAGCGGCATCGTGTTGGTGGCAGCCGCGTTAGTACTTATTATCACGGGGGGAGATGTGTTACTCTTTTCGACGTTACTTATTTCCTATATAGGAATGTTTGAGTTATACCGCATTTTTCATGTGGAAAAAGAACTGCCGGGAATCGTGGGGTATCTTGCGGCGACCGTATTTTACTGTAATCTGAAATGGGCATTTCTGCCGGATCTTATGGTAGTCGTTTTAGGATTCCTGATGGCATTGATGTTTGTTTATGTATTTACTTATCCGAAATATAAGACGGAGCAGATGTTAGCTGTATTTTTCGGTGTGTTTTATGTGGCTGTGATGCTTTCTTATGTATATCAGACGAGAATGCTCACCGCGGGTGCCTATATCGTATGGCTGATCTTTTTGTGCTCCTGGGGATGTGATACCTGTGCGTACTGTGTTGGTATGCTGATTGGAAAACATAAAATGTCTCCGAAGTTAAGTCCGAAAAAATCTGTGGAAGGAGCAATCGGTGGAGTGGTCGGTGCTGCACTTTTAACTGTGATCTATGGCATGATCTTTAAAAATGCGATGGGTGTTACCACACAGCATGTATGGATCATGGCGGCGATCAGTGCGGTTGGAGCGTTGATCTCCATGGTAGGTGATCTGACTGCGTCTGCGATCAAGAGAAACTATGAGATCAAGGATTATGGAAAACTGATCCCGGGACACGGCGGTATTCTGGACCGCTTTGACAGTGTGATTTTTACGGCGCCGATGATTTATTTTCTTGCAGCAAATTTTATTGTATTGTAAACAGAGGATATTAGTGTGAAAAATAAGCCTGATAGCTTATTTTTCGCACGGCTATTTGTTTCTGAGCAAAACAAATAGCTTTGATGGCAAGGCATAAAAAACATGCCTCCGAGAATTTGAGATTCTCGTCGCCTCTTCGCAACAAGTTGCTTAGAAAAGAGGATTTGTATGAAAAAAATAGCAATCTTAGGCTCGACAGGTTCAATCGGAACACAGACACTTGATATCGTAAGAGAACAGAAAGATATCGAGGTCGTTGCACTTGCGGCAGGAAGTAATATTACATTATTAGAGCAGCAGATCAGGGAGTTTTCCCCGAAACTGGTATGTGTTTTCAAAGAGGAAGCCGCAGAAGCATTAAAGATTAAAATTGCGGATACGGACACAAAAGTGGTTTCAAAGATGGAAGGACTGATTGAAGTCGCAGTTCATCCGGAGAGTGAGATCTTAGTTACCGCGATCGTTGGCATGATGGGGATCCGTCCGACAGTTGCAGCAATCAAGGCTGGCAAAAAAATTGCACTTGCAAATAAAGAGACACTAGTGACGGCAGGACACATCATCATTCCGCTGGCAAAAGAATATCATGTGCCGATCCTTCCGGTGGACAGTGAACACAGCGCGATTTTCCAGTCACTGCAGGGCAATGAGAGCAACCGTATTGAAAAAATCCTTCTGACGGCATCCGGCGGACCATTTCGCGGAAAAAACGCGGAGGATCTTGCAGAGATGAAAGTGGAGGACGCCTTAAAACATCCGAACTGGTCGATGGGAAGAAAAATAACAATTGATTCCTCGACACTGGTCAACAAGGGACTTGAGGTCATGGAGGCAAAATGGCTTTTTGGTGTGGAATTAGATCAGATCGAAGTGGTCGTTCATCCGCAGAGTGTGATCCATTCTGCGGTGCAGTATGAGGATGGAGCAGTGATTGCCCAGCTTGGAACACCGGATATGCGTCTGCCGATCCAGTATGCACTCTATTATCCGGAGCGCAGAAAAATGTCAGGAAAGAGACTGGATCTTTTTGAACTGGGAAGTCTGACGTTTGAACGGCCGGATACAAAGACCTTCCGGGGACTGGCGTTAGCATACGATGCAATGAGAAAGGGTGGCAGTCAGCCAACCGTATTTAATGCGGCGAACGAGCGTGCAGTGGCAATGTTTTTAGACCGTAGGATCAGCTATCCGCAGATCACGGAGATCATTGAGGACTGCATGGAGCATGTGGCATATATCAGCGATCCGACTTTAGATCAGGTATTAGAAACAGAGCAGGCAGTATACGAATATATCGGGCAGAAATGGGCTTAGAGGCAGAATGGAAAGGAATTAAAAACGGATGAAAATTATTATCGCATTATTGATCTTCAGTATCATTATTATATTTCATGAACTTGGACATTTTTCACTGGCAAAGGCAAATGGGATCCGTGTCAATGAGTTCTGTCTCGGACTTGGACCGACGATTTTGGGCATGACGAAGGGAGAAACGAAATATTCCTTAAAACTGCTTCCGTTTGGAGGTGCCTGTATGATGGAGGGAGAAGACGGCGAGAGTACAGATGACCGGGCATTTGGCAAAAAGTCTGTCTGGGCAAGGATCAGTGTGGTTGCCGCCGGACCGGTGTTTAACTTTATCATGGCATTTGTCTTTTCTTTTATCCTTCTTTCCTGCAATGGATATGATGTCCCTAAGATCACAGAGGTCAGCGAGGGCTTTGCAGCGGAACAGGCAGGTATGCAGGCGGGGGATGTCATTGTAAAAATGAACGGAAAACATATTCATTTTTACCGGGAAGTCAGTTCTTACTCCATGTTCCATGCGGGGGAGACCGTGGAAGTGACTTATGAGCGTGACGGAAAAAGATATACGGCAGAGCTGACACCGCTGTATGATGAAGAACTTGGCAGATACCGCTATGGTTTTGTCGGCGGTGAAGTGGAGAAAGGAAATGTGTTTAAGAATCTTCTGTACAGTGGATATGAGGTAAAATACTGGATCGATACGACGTTTGGAAGCTTAAAAATGCTTGCCACAGGCGGTGTTACCTTAAATGATATGAGTGGTCCGGTCGGGCTTGTCGATGCGATCGGTGACAGCTATGAGGAGAGTGTTTCCTACGGTTATTATGCGGCATTTTTACAAATGCTCTATATCTGTATTCTGATCTCGGCAAACCTTGGTGTTATGAACCTGCTGCCGCTTCCGGCATTGGACGGTGGACGACTGGTGTTTCTGATCGTTGAGGCGATCCGGGGGAAAAAGGTTGATCCGGACAAAGAGGGCATGGTGCATTTTATAGGACTTATGCTTTTAATGCTTTTGATGGTGGTTGTAATGTTTAACGATATTCGAAAAATTTTCATGTAGAGGTGAAAGTACAGTGAAAACAAAAACAGTAAAAATCGGTTCGAAAGTGATCGGGGGCGGTAATCCGATCCTGATTCAGTCAATGACAAATACAAAGACAGAGGACATCGCTGCGACAGTGGCACAAATCAATAAACTTGCGGCAGCAGGCTGTGATATCATAAGATGTGCAGTGCCGACAATGGAAGCTGCCGAAGCATTGACAGAGATCAAAAAACAGGTGGAGATCCCGGTCGTGGCAGATATTCATTTTGATTACCGTCTGGCGATCGCAGCAATCGAGCACGGTGCAGATAAGATCCGTATCAATCCGGGAAACATCGGAAGCAGAGAGCGCGTACAGGCGGTCGTGGATGCGGCAAAAGAGCGGCAGATCCCGATTCGTGTCGGTGTCAACAGTGGTTCTTTAGAAAAAGATCTGGTAGAAAAATACCATGGCGTGACGGCAGAAGGAATCGTTGAGAGTGCGCTGGATAAAGTAAAAATGATTGAGGATATGGGATACGATAACCTTGTTATCAGCATCAAATCCTCGGACGTTATGATGTGTGTGAAAGCACATGAGCTGATCGCAGAAAAAACTGATCACCCGCTGCATGTAGGCATCACCGAAGCCGGAACGATCATCAGTGGAAATATCAAATCCGCAATCGGACTTGGACTGATTTTACATCAGGGCATCGGTGATACGATCCGTGTTTCACTGACCGGAGATCCGTTAGAGGAAATCAAATCCGCAAAGCTGATCTTAAAGACATTAGGACTGCGCAAGGGCGGTATTGAGGTCGTATCCTGTCCGACCTGTGGAAGAACCAGGATCGATCTGATCGGACTTGCAAACCAGGTCGAAAATATGGTTGCCGATATCCCGTTAGACATCAAAGTTGCCGTTATGGGCTGTGTGGTCAACGGACCGGGTGAGGCAAAAGAGGCGGATATCGGAATTGCCGGAGGTATCGGGGAAGGACTGATCATCAAACATGGAGAGGTCTACAAGAAAGTGCCGGAATCCGAACTGTTAGAGAGCCTTCGCTATGAACTGCTGCACTGGAATGAAAATTAGGTGTTACTGGTCACACGGAATGTGTGAACAAGCAACAATTAAGTAAGTTGGAGTTGGGTAAAACATGACAAAAATGTTTTTTGATGTATTTCCGACACTGGAAGTGAATGGAGATATGAAAAAACTGTTATCAGAGACGGAAGTTACCAAGGTCGGAATGAATCATGAGAAAGATCATATCCGTATCTATTTAAATGGAACACGTCTTATCCATAAAAAGAATATCTATCAGCTGGAAAAAAACATACATGATCAGATTTTTAAAAACCGGCATATGGACGTTAAAGTCATTGAAAAATATCAGTTGTCAGAGCAGTATACTGCAGAAAAACTGATGGATCTGTATAAGGACAGTATTTTAGAGGAATTAAAAAATTACAGTCTGATGGAATATAATCTGCTGCGCTCCGCCAAAATGGAGTTTACAGGAGATTCCCATCTGCTCCTGACTCTTGAAAACACGATCATTGCACAGACCAGATCACATGAGATCGTTGAATTTTTAGAGAAAGTGGTGTGTGAACGCTGTGGACTTGACCTTTCCGTAGAACTTGCTTTTGAGGAACCGAAAGAGAGCAAACACAAGAAAAACAGTGATTTACAGATCCAGTTTGAAATCAAAAATATTTTAAAACGTGTACAGCTTCATGAGGAGAGTGCACCGGCAAAGGCGGAAGAAGTACAGACGGCTGATACATCCATGAAAACTGCCACAAAGGAACAAAATCATTCAAAAGAATCTGCTGCAGGAAATAATGCAGGAAACGCGAACGGAAAGGGAGAAAATTCGTTTGGTAAAAAAGAATTCCGCAAAAAATACGATGGTGGATCCTACGGTGGATATAAAAAATCAGATAACCCGGATGTGCTCTATGGAAAAGATTTTGAAGATGAGACGATCCCAATCGAGAAGATTGTCGGGGAGATGGGAGAGGTTACGATACGCTGTCAGGTCATGACACTTGAGACGAGAGAGATCCGTAATGAAAAAACGATCGTGATCATGTCAGTCACGGATTTCACGGACTCCATTGTTTTAAAGATTTTTACCAGAAATGACCAGCTTCCGGAATTGCTTGAGGGGGTGAAAAAAGGTGCTTTCCTAAAGATCAAAGGCGTCACGACCATCGACAAATTTGACAGTGAGCTTACGATAGGTTCGATCGTCGGCATCAAAAAAATCCCGGATTTTACCTCAGTCCGTATGGATACGAGCCCGGAGAAACGCGTAGAGCTTCACTGTCATACCAAGATGAGCGATATGGATGGTGTCTCTGAGGTAAAAGATATCGTAAAGCGTGCGATGAAATGGGGTCATAAGGCGATTGCTATCACCGACCATGGGGATGTACAGGCGTTCCCGGATGCAAACCATGCGATCTCACCGGATGATGACTTCAAGGTGATCTATGGTGTGGAGGCATATTTGGTGGATGATTTAAAGGATATCATCACCAACTCAAAAAACCAGAATCTTGATGATACCTATGTGGTGTTTGACCTTGAGACGACCGGATTTTCGCCGGATAAAAATAAGATCATAGAGATCGGTGCAGTGAAAGTGGTGCACGGCGAGATCACAGAACGTTTTTCTACGTTCGTCAACCCGGAAGTGCCGATCCCGTACCGGATCGAGGAACTGACTTCCATCCGAGACGATATGGTGATCGATGCACCGAAGATAGAGACGATCCTGCCACAGTTTATGGAGTTCTGTGGGGATGCAATCATGGTCGCACACAATGCAGATTTTGATATGAGTTTTATCATCAAAAACTGTGAGAGACAGGGAATCGAGAAAGAGTTTACGATCATTGATACGGTTGCTTTAGCACGAATTTTGCTGCCACAGTTAAACCGTTTTAAACTCGATACTGTAGCAAAAGCGCTGGGAGTTTCTCTGGAGAATCACCACCGTGCCGTGGATGATGCGGGATGTACGGCGGAGATCTTTGTAAAATTTGTAAAGATGCTTCACGACCGTGGCATGGAAACCTTAGATCAGGTCAACCAGATGGGACAGGCTTCGCCGGAGACCATCATGAAAATGAACACTTATCATGCGATCATTCTTGCGACAAACGATATCGGGCGCATCAATCTGTACCGTCTGATTTCTCTGTCACATCTGACCTACTATAACAAGAGACCGCGTATTCCAAAGAGTGAGTTTGTAAAATACCGTGAAGGATTGCTGCTTGGATCAGCATGTGAGGCGGGAGAACTCTACCGTGCAATCGTGGGTGGACGGCCGGAGGAGGAAATCATAAGACTGGTAAAATTTTATGATTATTTAGAAATCCAGCCGCTTGGCAATAATGAGTTTATGTTAAAAAGCGACAAAGAATCCGTCAGCACGATCGAGGAACTGCAGGATATCAACCGCCGTGTTGTTACCCTGGGAGAAACATTTGGAAAACTGGTTGTTGCGACCTGTGACGTGCATTTCCTTGACCCGGAGGATGAGATTTACCGCCGTATCATCATGGCGGGAAAAGGATTTAAGGATGCGGATGACCAGGCGCCGCTTTACCTTCGGACGACAGAGGAGATGCTAAAGGAATTTGAATATCTTGGCTCGGCAAAAGCGGAGGAAGTCGTCATTACTAACCCGAACAAGATCGCGGATATGTGTGAGAAGATCGCACCTGTGCGCCCGGATAAATGTCCGCCGGTCATCGAAAATTCTGACCAGATGCTGCGTGATATCTGTTATACCAAGGCACACAGTATGTATGGCGAAGAGCTTCCTGCAATCGTAAAGGAGCGTCTGGATCGTGAGTTGAACTCTATTATTTCCAACGGATATGCGGTTATGTACATCATTGCACAGAAACTGGTATGGAAGTCAAACGAGGATGGATATCTGGTAGGATCGCGTGGTTCAGTAGGTTCGTCCTTTGCGGCGACAATGTCCGGTATCACGGAGGTCAATCCGCTCCAGGCACATTATCGCTGCCCAAATTGTAAATACAGTGATTTTGATTCGCCGGAGGTCAAGGCATTTTCCGGCAGGAGCGGCTGTGATATGCCGGATAAGATTTGTCCGGTCTGCGGCGAAAAACTAGTCAAGGACGGATTTGATATCCCGTTTGAGACATTCCTTGGATTCAAGGGAAATAAGGAGCCGGATATCGACTTGAACTTCTCCGGTGAGTACCAGAGTAAAGCGCATGCGTACTGTGAGGTTATTTTCGGTTACGGACAGACCTTCCGTGCCGGTACGATCGGTACACTTGCCGATAAAACGGCATTTGGTTATATCAAGAATTATTACGAGGAGCGCGGCATCCACAAGAGAAACTGTGAGATCGACCGTATCGTACAGGGATGTGTCGGCGTCCGCAGAACGACCGGACAGCATCCGGGAGGTATCGTTGTACTTCCGGTGGGAGAGGAGATCAATACTTTTACCCCGGTACAGCATCCGGCAAACGATATGACGACTGCGACAGTCACCACACATTTTGATTACCACTCGATCGACCACAACCTGTTGAAACTCGATATTCTCGGGCACGATGATCCGACCATGATCCGTATGTTGCAGGACTTAACGGGAATCGATCCGGTTACGATCCCGCTTGATGATGAGGCGGTCATGTCTTTGTTTAAAAATACGTCAGCGCTTGGTGTTACGCCGGAGGATATCGGCGGGATCCCGCTTGGATGTCTCGGGATT
>OOAY01000671.1_pt1 | contig 15792 bp, 25 predicted proteins | sample 1670961 | NCBI WGS metagenome assembly OOAY01 (sample SAMN06348108, study PRJEB24527) | human gut metagenome | biome: human gut; feature: ankylosing spondylitis patient; material: feces | host: Homo sapiens | place: China | collected 2015-10
AGACCTCGAAGAAGGCTTGGCTGACCAAATGGAAAGACCGTTCTGAGGTTGAAAGAGTATTTTCACCGGTCCAGTGGGGATATGCCCTTCAAAACCCGGAAAGGGCTTATATGGCAGATTGCCCTTCACTGATGCAGTATGATGCGCTTTACGGCTGTGGCTCTTCCGAATACTGGATCGACATACAGGTGTCCGGCATATTCGGGGCTTCCAACAGCAAGGAAAAAGGCGTTGCCGACGGGATAAGAATCTTTTGCCAATCCTTTGCCTCACAGGCCAAGGCTTACAAGCTTTCCGAACTGATGCTGTTTTTCGCACGCTACAAGGCCGGGAAGTATGACAATTCATTCGCGTCTTTCGATGCCAGAAGAATAGGCAATGCTTTCTTCAAGGAGTTCAATTCCGAAAGGAATTATGAGCTGGACGCGATAAACCGAAAAAGGGTGCAGGATGAAATAGAGAACAGAAAATTTATTCCACCTGAAGGATATTCTTCTTTGACTTTGTACAACGAATTGAAACGTCGGGCGGAATCCGGGGACGAGGAAGCCGTGAAAATACTGACAGTATGGCAAAGAAAGTCAAACCGGAATCCGTATATGTAAAATGCCGGAATTGCAAGAATGCTTCGAACTTCGGGGACAATTCTGCGTATTGTAAGGCTAAAGGGCATAGAGTGTGTGCTTGTGACAGATATGGGCAAATATGCAATAATTTTTTAAAGAAGTAATTATGAAAGATATTGAACTCTATAGAGATTCATTTCAAAATTTTCGTAGCTATCAATTACCTAAAGCACAATTGATTATAGCGGATGTGCCTTATAATTTGGGTACTAATGCTTATGCAAGCAATCCTTCATGGTATAAAAATGGGGATAATAAAAACGGAGAGAGCGATCTTGCTGGGAAAAAGTTTTTTAATTCAGAAAATGAATTTCGTCCTGCCGAGTTTATGCATTTTTGCAGTGACATGATGGTAAAAGAACCGAAGAAACCCGGTAAATCCCCTTGCATGATAATATTCTGCGAATACGAACAGCAGTTCATGTTCATAGAACTTGGTAAGAAGTACGGGCTAATGAAATACATTCCGTTGGTATTCCGTAAGAACTTTTCCGCACAAGTATTAAAAGCCAATATGAAGATTGTTGGTAATTGTGAATACGGTTTGTTGTTATATAGAGATAAACTACCGAAATTCAATAATGATGGAAGGATGATATTCAACTGCTTCGACTGGGTTAGAGATGATGATAATCCTAAAGTACATCCAACACAGAAACCTATTCCCTTACTTCGTAGACTGATTGAAATCTTCACCGATAAGGGTGATGTAGTTATAGACCCTGTAGCTGGAAGTGGAAGTACGCTTTTGGCTGCTGCGCAATGTGGAAGAAAGGCATACGGTTTTGAGATCGACAGGAATTTCTACAATGATGCTAACAAGTACATTTTATCAAGAATTCAAAAAACATTATTTCAATGAATACCGAAACGCTTATAAAGATACGTGAATGGGAAGCGGAACGCGACAGAAACCTGCGCATCCACTGTCCTCTTGTAGCTGCCAAGTTTCAAAGATGGATTGACAGGGTGAAGAAAGAGGACGATAGACCGCATTCCCAGCCCTGTGACAAGAATTTCAACAAGAAAGCCTGTAGTTGATGCTTCCATGTAGTAAAATTAATTGTACGGCTTTAAAATAGCTTGTATCAAATAGAATAATTGTTAAAAAATACACGATCATGCAAGGAACAGACAAACTGAATACGATAACCAACATCGTATTTGTCCTCACGGACGTTTTAGAAACCAACCTTCTAGAAATGCAGCAGCAATACAAGAAGGAAGGCTTTGAACTCAGACACGATTCAAAAAGAAACTTCAACACAGCCATAGCCGCGATAAAGAGATTGAAAAGTGATGTGAATCATTGCAGCGAATCCACTCAGGAAAACTTCGGCAATGATTCTGATATGGTGAACGCCATGTTGCTCACACTGATTGACAGATGCGGTGATGATGACAACCTCGCTTATAAGATGTACGAATACATTAAATCTTTCCCGTCCAAACTGAATCTGGACTTGGATTTGGATAATGTGTTCAGTCATTTGTTTAGAAAATCATGAAAACTGCTGACGGTTATCCTGTGGTATGTTACGGTGTAAAAGGTAAATACAATATACATCGCATCTGCCGCCGTTGTGCCATATACCGTAAATACGATTCGATTCCCGAAAAGCCATGCTACAGGCTTCATGGAATACACCTGTTGGGCAGAAGAGAATGCCCGATCTTTGAACAAAAAATTATCGCAATATCAAAATAACGAAAAATAACAATATCATGGAACAGAAAATAAAGGCTTATAAAGCATTTGATAAGGATTTATCTTGTAGAGGATTTAAGTATGAGGTAGGTAAGGAGTATGAAGAAACAGGCTACATAAAGGCATGCGAGAAAGGTTTTCATGCATGTCCTTATCCTCTGGATGTTTTTGGTTACTATGCGCCAGCCGGGTCAAGGTTTTGTGAGGTTGAGCAGAGTGGTAAAATAGACGATTCGGAAAGTGACAAGGTTTGTTCTTCAAAAATTAGAATAGGTGCTGAGCTTGATATAAGGGGACTTGTGAAAGCAGCTGTATCTTATGTCAAGGAGCGGTGTACTAACGAGTGTAACGCGGAACCGGGAAAACCTGCCACGGCTGGTGATAGTGGTGCTGCCACGGCTGGTGATAGTGGTGCTGCCACGGCTGGTGATGGTGGTGCTGCCACGGCTGGTGATAGAGGTGCTGCCACGGCTGGTGATGGTGGTGCTGCCACGGCTGGTGATGGTGGTGCTGCCACGGCTGGTGATAGTGGTGCTGCCACGGCAAGAGGAAAGGCTTCAGTCGGATCAAATGGTTTGTCAGTGGCAAGAGGTAACAATGTTCAGGTAAAAGGCGGAATAGGTGCAATTTTGGTCATAGCTGAAGAAGGGGAAGATACGTATGATATTGTCGATTGGAAGGCTGTAGTAGTTGATGGTGAGGTTGTCAAGGCTGATACATGGTATAGACTGGAAAACGGTGAGTTAGTGGAAGTTGATTAACAGTTGACTGATAGAGCAATTAGAATTTAATTGATAATAATTACCATTTACCTGACATCAGGAAAATGGTTCAAAACTGAACAGAAATGAAAAAGACTTTTAAACAATGGGTAAAACAGGATAAAGACTTGGATGACTTTTTATCGCCAGGTGATTATATTGACGAAAGGTTATATAACTATATAGGGGAAATCATACCTCCTGCATATTACTCAAGAGACTTTATACAAGGATGCGACGCCATTAAAAATGAAGGCGATGTATTATTCTACATTACAGCACACAGAACCGTTGATAATCGGTACTTATATCTCGGTGTTTTACCGGAATTTAAACAATAATTCAAAACGATATAAGAAGGAATGAAAGTACTTAGTTTATTCGATGGCATGAGTTGTGGACAAATAGCCTTAAAGCAGCTTGGAATTATCTCGGAAGTGTACTACGCATCCGAAGTAGACAAGCACGCCATCAAGCAGACACAGCTGAACTTCCCGAACACAATTCAGCTCGGAGATGTCACCCAGGTAGATGTATCTCAGTTGGAACCAATTGACTTGTTGATAGGTGGCAGTCCTTGTCAGTCATTCTCTTTTGCCGGCAAACGTGTTGGGATGTCCACTATCGACAAGGAAGAGATATACACTCTGAATCGCTATTTGGAATTAAAAGAGGAAGGCTTTCAGTTCGAAGGAGAGTCTTATCTGTTTTGGGAGTATATGCGTATCCTAACCGATATACGGAAATACAATCCTAACGTCTTATTTCTTCTTGAAAACGTAGAAATGGGAAAGAAATGGGAAAGGGTATTAAGTGAGGCTATCGGTGTATATGGTGTGCACATCAACTCCGCCTTGGTATCAGCGCAGAATAGGAGGCGTATATATTGGACGAATATCCAGACAAGGAGAGATGGACTGTTTGGTGAGCTGCATTCGGACATACCGCAGCCTGTGGATAAAGGAATCTTGTTGAAAGATATACTTGAAGATGAAGTGGACGATAAGTTTTTTCTAAGTGATAAAATGGTCTCCTGTCTTGCCTCAAGAAAGGAAACGGAAACTTTCTCCCCCTGTAAGTTTGAACCATTTGAATTTCCATATGAAGTGAAATGTAGGACAATCAATCAACGTGTTCATAAAATGGGGGATGCTGACAATTATGTGAAGATTTCAAGGGACGGAAAAATTAAGAAGGACCAAAACAAGGCTTCCTGTTTTACCGCCGGTGCACATTCGGGTGGCAACCATTCTGATATGGATCTGATATGTGTTGCCATGCGAGGGCGTGAATCAGCCTGTCTTACACCAAGAAGGGCCGAATATGGAAAACAGATACGGAAAAAGTATGAAGCCGGTGAGGTTTCTGAGCGGAAAAAGAATATCCAACAGCTTGAACCACGTACTGATAGTAATGACGGAAGTTCACAACTATGTGTCCGAGAAATTAGACGTTTTACCCCAACCGAATGTGCCCGATTGCAAACGATCCCCGATTGGTATAAATGGGAATGCAGCGACACACAGCAGTACCGAATGTTAGGCAACGGGTGGACGGTCGATGTGATTGCACACATCCTATCCTTCATAAAAGACAAATTGAATATTAACGTAGTCTGAAGACTCATAACAGGAACAGAAAGGAATAAAATGATAATAGCTTGGTTTAGTTGCGGTGTAACCTCCGCAGTAGCTTGTAAGATAGCGTTGAGTCTGTACAAAGATGTACAGCTTTACTACATAGATACTGGCTCCGGACATCCCGATAACATCCGGTTCCTTGCTGATTGTGAAGATTGGTACGGTCAGCCAATCCACACTATCCGAAGCGACAAATACACATGTGTTGCTGATGTCCTACGGAAAGGTTTTATCAATGGTGCGCATGGTGCTGCTTGTACTCTTGAGCTGAAAAAGAAAGTCCGTTACAAGTTGGAAAAGGAACTTGGTTCTTGGGAGGGTCAAGTTTGGGGCTTTGATTACGACCCTAAAGAGATAAACCGAGCCATCCGATTAAAACAGCAGTACCCAAACACAAAGCCACTGTTTCCGCTAATTGAAAAGCAGATTACGAAGCCGGATGCGATGGGAATGCTTTGGAAAGCCGGCATTGAAATCCCAGCTATGTACAAGATGGGCTACAATAACAACAACTGCATCGGTTGCGTGAAAGGGGGAATGGGATACTGGAACAAGATACGGAAGGATTTCCCGAAAGTGTTTGACCGGATGGCGCAGATTGAGCGTGATGTTGGAGCTACCTGCCTAAAGGATAAAGACGGTCGTATCTTCCTTGATGAACTACCAACGTGGCGGGGCGACCCAGTAGAAGAGATTATACCGGATTGCTCGCTTATCTGCCAGATAGAGTTTCAAGAGATAATCGACAGACAGGTAGAACGAGTATTGAAAGGAGAAATTAGTATTAATGATGTAGTCTGAAAAGCTCAAAACGAGATAGATATGAACATAAAAATAAGCAAGGAGGCGTATGAGAAACTAATCAAAGAAGATTTATACTTTCTCAATGAGCATTGCCCAGATAGCCTAGAATTAGATCACATTAAAGTAATTATTTTTAGTTCTATCGACTGGTATTATCCTGATAAGAACACTTGTACAGCGTTGAAAAGAATAGAGAATAGGCTTAAAGTTGAACTTCAGAAGCAAAAGGACGCAGGTAAGCAATTTCTATCAGATCAGGAAATAGACGGCTTGATTGATAGCATACTGAAAGAAGAATAACTCTCAAAAAAATTAGAAATGAGTGAAACAAAAATAATATTAGATGCCTGTTGTGGCAGTAGGATGTTTTGGTTTGACAAAGAAAACCCTTTGGCTTTGTTTGCTGACATTAGGGACGAAGAATACATTCTTTGTGATGGGCGAAATCTGAAAGTCCACCCAGACATCGTATCGGACTTTACCGATATGCCGTTTTTGGATAAATCCTTTAAACTGGTAGTGTTTGATCCACCCCATTTGCTAAAGGTTGGTAAAAATAGTTGGTTAGCCAAGAAGTATGGTAAACTTCCTGAAGATTGGCCAAGGGTGATAAAAAAAGGAATTGATGAATGCTTTCGAGTACTTGAAAATTACGGTGTTCTCATTTTCAAATGGAATGAAGACCAGATAACGGTTAAAGAAGTATTGAAAGCCATCGGACGGCAGCCGTTGTTCGGTCACACCACCGGAAGGCATGGCAAAACTATGTGGATGTGCTTTATGAAATTGCCAATTAACGAATAACCGAATAAAAATGAATATAGATACAGAATTTAACGTAGGAGATAGTGTATGCTATTTAAGTGGAGACAATATATGTCATACCACCGTCAGCAAAATAACTATTGAAATATCCTATACAGATCGCAGTTTTTTAATGGTATACAAACTGTCTGACGGCTTAAGTGTTCCGAGAAACAATTATCCCAAATGGGATAAAAGGATTTTTAGGGACAAGGATAGTTTAATAAAATATTTATCAGAATCATAACGGAACAAATATGAATAAGGAAGAATTTTTGAGCAAAAGAGATGCCATCGATTTAAAGTTAAAAGAATTGAATGGCGAAAAGGAACAGTTGGAAAAGGAATACATTGAATCCAACCAAGAATTCCCTGTTGGAAGCAAGGTCTGTATAACGGTCCCGGCTCATGAAAGATATACTTTTTGGAACAATGAAAGGATATTGGTTCCCGAAGCGAAGAAGTTAGCCTATATTGCAGATTATGAGATTGATGATAACGGAGAGGTTGTCCCCTTTTTAAGACAGTTGGATTATAATGGGGGCATGTCAGCAATACCTTTATTTGTTAATTTAAAGAAGGCTATAATTGAATTAGTGTGAGTTAATTAAAAATTAGATTGATATGAAACAGACAGTAGAAGAAGTGGCGAAGGAAAATATCCTATTTAATCATAGGACAGTTGATAGAACTTTGTTTGGTAAAGATTTGGCAAAGTTTGGAGAGATTAATTTCGTTCAAGGTGCCGAGTGGCAATCCAAGCAATCTCCTTGGATAAGTGTTAAGGAACGGTTGCCTGAGCCAAATAAGCTTGTCCTTTGCAGAATGGTATCAAATGGAGCGATTGTTAGTGGCTATATCGTTGTTTCACCTGGGAGATCGCCATACGTTGCGACAGACGGAGGATTTGAATTTGAGGATTGGAACGACTACGAGTGTGACATGTGGATGCCTATCCCTTCTTTTGATGATATACTCGAAGCCAACAAGGATGTACTTGAACGGATTAAAGAGAAAGGAGATTGAGATATGGAAATAAAGAACGTAGGACAACTTAGAAAAATAATTGAGAATCTTTCCGATGATTACGAAATCGAGATGCGTGTCAGACGCAAATTGACGGATGAAGAAATAATCGAGTTGCATAAAAAGTACGGCAGGATATATCCTTATCCATACGAAACAAGTTATTCAGAGCTTGAATTTGATGATGTAGGTGTGTCTGACAAAGTATTATGTTTGGGTGTAACTCTTAATGAATGAATGGTATGGAAATAAATAACGGAATAATAATTGACGGGGTACTGTATGAATCATCAGAAGGATTTTGTAATGAGTGTTCCTTATACCGGGAATGTTGTAATATTTTAGATGATACCTATTGTTCCATACTAGATTTGGGAATAGGTCAGTGTTTTGTCTGTCGTGGTAAAGTAACAGAGATTAAAACAGAGGAGGAAAAGAAATGAAACAGGTATTGTCATTTGATCAGACGAAACATTTACAAGAACTTGGATTATACCATATCTACACCTTGCAGGACATTCTCGATAAGCTACCGCGATACATAAATGACTTTGGTACAAAATATAAGCTGCACATTGAACCTACTTTTGCTGGACCTTGGTGTATAAGTTATCAAATAGGCATATGTGAACCATTTGTTTTTAAATTGGCAGAAAACCTATTAGATGCAGCCTACGATATGTTGTGCTGGTGTATTGAAAACGGATATGTTAAAGTTGGGAAGGAGGAATAACTATGGATGATTTGACAAAAATCTTATTTTCAGTAGTTCTTATAATGCTATTCATTCAAATGGGATTGACTATAACATACAATTGGGATGAAGAATCTATGAGGAATAAGAAACTGGAAAAGATTGTAACAAGATTTGGTGCTCTTACATTGGGTGCGATTGGCATCTCTGTACTTATTTGGTTGATAACATTTATATGGAGTGATTAATTTATCGGAGGAACAATCATGACCGAAGAATTTGTAACATTAGAAACAGCGAAGCTGCTGAAAGAGAAAGGGATGTTTACAGATATAGAATTTATTCCGCAATCCGTTGCCCAGAAATGGTTGCGTGACACTAAATGCCTCCATATTGAAATAGGCTATATGTATGGAGATTATTGGCTTTACGATATTCTGACAATACCTACCCATGACTTGATAGGATTGTCTGACAGGCCTATTATCCGTTATAATACCTACGAGGAAGCACTTGAAGCAGGTTTACAGGAAGCATTAAAATTGATATAAATATGAAAAAGATATCTTTCAATGATAAATTTGGATTAACACAAGCGGTGTTGGACGGTCGTAAGACAATAACTAGACGAATTGTTCCATTTACATATTGTAAAGATAAAATTCATTTGTCTAGATATAAGGTTGGTGAAGTTGTTGCCATTGCGCAAAGCTATGAAACCATATTTCATGCGGGGAATTGCCCTAATGACTTCTTTGTAGATTCATCAACAATTAACAAAAAGTATTGTGGGGCAGGATTTAAAAATAAGATGCTTGTCCGCGCTGACCTCATGATACATCATATCCGAATTACCGATATTAAGGTTGAACGTTTACAGGACATTTCCGATGAAGATTGCTTGCGTGAGGGTGTTGAACTGAATACTCGCCAATATGAATATGATGGAACAAAAAAATATTGCGTCTGTGGTTTGAAGCATTGGCGAGCTATTGGTTGCACCGACTTTGATACTCCCCGTGAAGCCTTTGCAGCCCTCATAGATAAAGTATCAGGCAAGGGCACATGGGAATCCAATCCTTATGTTTTCGTTTATGAATTTAAACTGATTGATTAACAAATAGGGAGTAAATTTATGAATAATATTAATTTGAACGAACTACGGGATCGTGCTTATAAGACAGCTTGTGAGCATGGTTTACATGATAAAGAACTTTTAAGAAAATGAATTAAATGACAAGTTTTGTTTTTATTCAGATTTTTTGTAACTTTGAATTATAATGTTTCCGTGTAAAGGAGCACGGTACGTTCTTCGGACGAAAAGACTTTTATGGGAAAAAAACTCGTAGCAAATAGAGAAAATTTCTGTCATTATTATATAGAAACAGGTAATGCTACAGATGCATATCGGAAAGCTTACCCTAATAGTATTGGATGGAAGGATGGGGTCGTTAGTAAGCGTGCATTTGAATTGCTGAGAAATCCATCTGTCGCATCCCGTGTAAATGAATTGCAGGCTGATATCTTAAAAAAGTCTGACATGAAGAAGGAAGATGCATTGCGTTTTCTTACAAATGTGGTAAATGTAGACCCTATAGATCTTCAATTAAAAAGTAAAGATACGTTTATTGTCCGTTCTCTTGATGATATACCAAAACCAGTCCGATGTTGCATCCAATCGATTAAGAATACTCAATATGGAGTAGAGATACGGCTATATAGCAAAATAGCCGCCATTACACAGATAAGCAAGATGCTTGGATGGGATGCTCCAGTAAAAAGTGATGTCAGTACCAATGTGCGCATGATAATTGGGGACGAGCAATGATAGAGATGGTGTTCTCGTATAAATTGTTTAATCCCCTGTTTTGGCATATCCGTGAGGCGATGCATGACAAGGATATCCGGTATATTATAAACAGAGGTGGTTCCTCATCAGGGAAATCTGTATCTACGACACAATCCGTGTTGTTGTCTGTATTCTCCGGAGAGGGTTCGGCTCTCGTTGTGAGAAAAGTTGGAGCCAGTCTTAAGAATACGGTATATGAAGAGTTTAAGACCCAAATGAAAGCTCTTCAATTGAGTCAGTTTTTCGCTCCAAAGGAAAATAATATAACCTGTATAAATGGTTGCAAAATCGATTTTACAGGATTGGACGATCCCGAGAAGATAAAGTCTATCACAGGATATCGCTGGATAGTGATGGAAGAGGCCACTGAGTTTGAATATGAGGATTTCACACAGATACGTTTCCGCCTACGAGGAAAGGAGGGCCTACAGATTATATGCAACTTTAATCCAGTATCAGAGGACTCGTGGATAAAAACCAAGATCCTTGATACATACGAGTGGGATGAGCATCCGAATGATTTGTACGGGAAAGTAAGATATCCGATAAAAAGGAGTTTATTACCTAAGGATTATAGCCGGATATTAGGAAAGAGATATAATAAATCTAGAATGATAGCTAATGAGCGTACGGGAAAAATGGAAAGATATCCATCGGATACGGTAGAGCTGCATTCTTCGTATAAGAACAACTTCTGGGTAGTAGGTTCTCCGGACGGGAAGTATGGATACTATGACAGACAGACGATATCTAATTACCAATGGTACAAGGATCATGATTATAATTACTACAGGGTATACGCATTGGGAGAATGGGGAAGCATTAAGACAGGAGGAGAGTTCCTGTATGCATTTGATTCAAACAAACACATAAAAACGACACACTACATTAAAGGGATGCCGGTTCATATATCAATTGATAACAATGTGCTCCCTTATATTTCAATATCATTTTTTCAAGTGGATGGAAGTAGTATAAGGCAGTTTAACGAGATATGCGCCAGTGATCCGTTCAACACGGTAACACAGGCTTCAAAAATGGCGGTAGATTACCTGAAATCAATAAAGTATAATGATATGCTGTATCTGTACGGAGATGCTTCGACAAGAAACGGGAACACTATAGACGAAGAGAAGAGATCGTTTCTTGATAAGTTCGTGGAAGGGCTGGAAAGCGATTACCATGTTGAGGAGAGGATACCGGCTTCTAACCCGTCCGTACCGATGTCAGGTGAATTTGTAAACTACATGCTCGATGGAGGCTCGGGAATGTCATTTTCGGTAGATGATGGATGTAAAAACTCGATAGTCGATTATAACAATGCCAAGAAGGACGTTAATGGAGGGGTGCTGAAAAAAAGAGTAAAGGATAAGATTACAGGACAGTCTTATGAGAGATACGGTCACTTGGTGGATTGTCTGCGATATATTACCGTATGGGTATTCAAGGATGAATATACTCGTTTCTCCTTGAAAAGGAAACGAAGTAAAATTAAGCAGGAAAATAAAGATATGAGATATTATGATATATCTAAAAATATTCAGGGAACAAGACTTGTATATGTTCTTCCCGAATATGCCGGAAAGTTTATTATGGTTTCATGTTATGTAAATGAGCGAATATATATCGATAATGTTACATATATAAGTTCATTTGATGAAAATGTTCTTCTGTCATTTTTAGAAGGGATATCTCCTGCGGAGATCTTGTTTGAAAGTGAAAAAAATTATTTCCCTATAGCACGGGGCTTAAGGGATAGATATGATGTCAGAATCATACATAAAAATATGGGAGCAGACGCTAGGATATCTGCTTTTCTGGATTTTATCAAAAATAATGTGATGTTTCGTGCAGACTATGATGAGATCCCGCAATACAATGAGTTTATGGATGGGATATTGGATTATAATGGTTCAGATGATTGCGCTGCAATTTATTCTGTCGCCTCCTTGGCTTATTATGTGTCGAAAAAATATAATATATAATTGGTATATTTTTAAGATATATCAAAGCTTTGATAAAAAAACATCGGGTGTTATACAAAAAGTATTGGTATATTTTTAAGATTTTTTTCTCGTGGGTATTTCTAGGGTATTGCGAAATGATATGACTTTAATTTATCTAAACAACACGATTCAAAACGTGATTTTAAATATAGTTTTAATAAAAAAATAACCGACAATTAATGCCCATTTTCCCCAATTATCTCCTAATTTTTGTCTTATATAAAAAACATTATCATTCATCGGAATGTATATTTGAGTTATAAACAAACGCCCAAAAACCAATAATCCTCCCCATGCCCTATGACCGTTAGGGGTATCTCTGTCAGTTAATCTGTCGTCAATAGTATAATATCCAACCTCAGTTGCCGATGCAAATGATGTTGGATATCCTTTATCTCCTAACATTTGATTTATCCCTATCAGTCCTCCCAGAAGTAGTTATCTGAGATCTTATATGTAATAAAACACAAAAGTTCCATAGTTAGTGGCTGTTAGATTCTTTATTAAAATGTTACCGTTGTCAGACTCTTTATAAATAGCTATTTTCCCACTATTAGAAGATTTATTGGTTGTAAAATAATTATCGATATTCTGTGTTATTAGCATTATATTAGATGATCCTGAATTGCAAAAAAACACACATGATGCAGATGTTGCATTAATTTTAAAACGTATTAATCCTGTATTCACACCAGTATCTATTATCTCATTTGCTCCAAGATTCATTTCCTTATATTTTACCAATCTATTTTCCAGCAGTCCTCCCAGCTCTCGATTTTTAAGAAAATCATGTCAAAGATACGGTTTGCCAATTACCCCAAGTATTACTATACCATTTCACTCGATATTTATAGATATTTCCGCTATAATTATATAGTTTCTGAATACAACAGATATTAGGTTTACCGATTACAACTAATACACAATTACGGACATATTCTAATTCTGAAGGTTGTGTTAGTAAGTAGATTCCGCTATGTTGCATAGAATCTAATTTGTCTTGAGATTCTATGCTTCTAACATCTCTGAACCTTAACCACGTATCATCTATCCCGATGAGTTCTCTCAGTATTGTAGCTAGCTGCTGTTTTGTAACTTTTGCCACGTCATTCCCTTTTACAACCAACGCATAATCAAAGTCCGTCAACTGCGATACTTGATTTAATTTTTTGTCTGCCATAATCGTATTTTTTTTAATTATTTATTACCACTTGAACATATCCACCCGAAACAAGATTTTCCAAATCGAATGCCATACCTATTCCGCTGTCACGGATACAGAGATAAAGGACTTCCTTATCGGTGTAATACTTGCCTTCTTCCAGCACCATGTTATGTACCCAAGGTATAGGATCATCCAGTGTGCCGGAGTGCTCTATCTGCACAACCTTGTATAAGGATTCCGTACCCGTTCCCGGCTTCCAGTCCTCCTGCGGTGTATGTTTCTGTATAACCTCATAGAGCGTGTTGCCATAGCGGAAGCGGAACTGCACATCAACCTCTGTACCTATCAGATCCTCCCATACGGGAAAGTACTCTTTCTTCGCCAATGCTCCCTCTACAGTAAGCCCGGCATTGTTAATGTTTGCCGCAATATCGTTTAATAGTGTATCCACACGATCAAGTGCTTCAACATCTATCGCTTCCGTATCGATGAAGGACGCTTCGGCAATCATCTGCTCCTTCTGCTTTGATGTGATTTCTTTCCACATAGCCACATCCTCAGGGCTGTTTATCAATACCTGATTCTCAAATCTTCGTTCCGACAGAGGCATATCCCCAACCTGTGTCAGATAACAATCATAACCTGCTTGTAATATCATATCGTTTACTAAATTAAATCCATACGTGTTATATACCAATGGTTGTTAAAGGCCTTCATCTCCAAAACATAAGGCCTTGCCATCTGAATTTCTGTTTTATTATTATAAGCGCCCGCCAGTCCGCAGAAATAGTTCGTAGCCTTGTATTTATCCGGGTTCTTGGGCACCCTTGATGTCATATCAACCACAAACTCCAGTTTCAATCCGTTCCATGATGATGCAGGAGGAAGAGTTATGGTTCCGCCCAAACCGTCAGCAGAGAAGAACGTAGATCCCTGAGTAGACGGATTCACGGTCATATTGCCTTCCGAATCAGCCAGACTATCCATATCGCTTCCCGGTGAGTAGAGAAGAGTGGCGGTGACCGTACCCCCGATATTCGCCTTCGTTGCGACAAGATTTCCATTCTGATCCACACGGAACGGCGCACTACCCGGTACCTTACCGCCAGCCCATATCCTTATAGGGGTCGTGCCGGCTTCCTTGCTGCTTCCTCCTGTAAGACCGGCTACGACATTATTATTCGAATCCTTTATCAATAACTCATTGCCTTGGACGAAATTAAGACTGGCATTCTTGGCTATTATCAGGCTGGTATAAATAGGACCAACATTGCTTAATTCCGTCCAATAGGTGGTATTGGTATAGGTTATAGAAGATGAGGATGTATGCGTCTTGATACACTTATACACATCCCATCCGTCTACCGCGCTATTATTCCTTACCATCACGATATCAATATATCTCGTGCCACTTGTAAGATCCTCGTCATTCCTGTACGTCACGCCGGACGCCCACTCGGAAGACCGTATAATACATCCCTGTATTCCTTGTATACCCTGTTCGCCGGGCTTCCCGTCTTTTCCATCCTCGCCATCCTTACCATCCGTTCCGTCTTTGCCCGGCTCACCTTTCTCTGCCCATACATCGTATTCGGCAGTGTTCACCTCACCCGTCAGGCAGTATCCGCCATCATTGAAAGTAAACCGATTGCCGGCATTGTCCGTCCAGCACCACAAGGGAGGATTGGTAGTGGATACCTTGGCTACATAAGAGCCGCCACCCATCGAAACGACACCCATCTTAGGAACAACCATACCAGTCCTAAACTGCCCCATCTGGGTGTAACCGTCACCCTTGTCACCTTTGATTTTTATCGGTGTACCCCATGCTCCGTCAGATGCGGACGCAGCAACCTTCTGCGACATCCATATGGCGGCACTTGTCGCATTTGTATGCCATCCTCCAGTAGTACCGTTCCCGGTAGGTACAGAAGGTTGGGAAGTGCTGTCATTATAAGTTATAAACACGCTCAATCCGTCAGAACCGGCTGCACCATCAGCACCGTCCGAACCGTCCACAACCATCAATGCCCATGCTGTTCCGTTCCATATATATACACGACCATTATTGGTATCCCGGTATGCCCAGTTGGTCTGAGGATTGGAAGGAGGTGTTTGGAGATCTCCTTTCCATACAATACTCAATCCGTCTTTCCCGTTCTTCCCATCAATTCCGTCAATAGTCATCTGATACCACTGTCCATCCTGATATACATATGATTTCTTATCAGTGGTATTCTTGTATGCCCACCCGTTCTGAGGATTGGAAGGAGCGGAGGAAAAATCACCTTTCCAAATGATGCTCGTTCCTGCTACGCCCTCAGCACCGTCAGCACCATCAAATCCATACTTCGCCCAAAGGGCAGGAGCACTGAATTCACTCCATATACCGTTTTTCTTCTCCCTCTCACTGATCCACTCATAAGGCAGAGAGCTGGAAACACCTACAGGATCATCATGCCAGCCGGAAGGTACATAATCGTCCGTCTGTGACGTGGAAGGAGTAGCAGGTTTACTCTCTGTTGTAGTATGAATAAATACCCTCTCATAACTGGTACCATCGCTTCCGTCCTTTCCGCTTTGAACCAAAAGTTCATATTCATCGGTATTTATCTCACCCGTCAAGCAATATCCGCCATCATTGAAAGTAAACCGATTGCCGGCATTGTCCGTCCAGCACCACAAGGGAGGATTGGTAGTGGATACCTT
>OOAY01000705.1_pt1 | contig 15024 bp, 17 predicted proteins | sample 1670961 | NCBI WGS metagenome assembly OOAY01 (sample SAMN06348108, study PRJEB24527) | human gut metagenome | biome: human gut; feature: ankylosing spondylitis patient; material: feces | host: Homo sapiens | place: China | collected 2015-10
ATCCTCTGCTCCTGCAAAGGCAGTCGCATTTTGCTCCGCAAAACAAGGAGGATTAAAATGCTTCCACAAGCGTTTTTAAACAGAATGGAATCAATGCTCGGAAATGAATATCCGGCATTTTTAGAAAGTTATGACAAGGATAAATATCAGGCATTACGGTTAAATAGTATCAAGGGAGATACTGCGCAGATGAAGGAAAAAGTACCTTTTTCCCTGCAGCCGATAGCCTGGGCGAAAGATGGATTTTACTATGAAAAAGATGACACTCCGGGCAAGCATCCGCTTCATGAGGCGGGCGTGTATTATATCCAGGAGCCGAGTGCCATGGCGCCGGTTTCCTATCTGATGGAAGATTATGATGTGGTGCAAAAAGAAGCGGCAGACTGTCAGGAACGGATCTTAGATTTGTGCGCGGCTCCTGGCGGAAAAAGCACACAGATCGCGGCAAGAATGCATGAAATGTACACATCCGGGAAGTGGAAGGAGCAGGGACTTCTCATCTGCAATGAAATCCATCCGGCACGCGCGAAGATTTTATCGGAGAACGTGGAGCGGATGGGGATTGCAAATGCAATGGTCACGAACGAGTCGCCGCAGCGTTTAGCGGAGGTGTTCGAGGATTATTTTACCCGTATTCTGGTGGATGCGCCGTGTTCCGGGGAAGGCATGTTCCGCAAAAATGAGGCGGCATGTGAAGAGTGGAACCCTGAGAATGTCCGCCTTTGTGCCGAAAGGCAGGATGGAATTTTAGACTGTGCGGCTTCAATGCTTGCACCGGGCGGCAGGATCGTGTATTCGACCTGTACCTTTGCGCCTGCGGAGAATGAGGGCAGTATGACACGCTTTTTGCTGCGTCACCCGGAGTTTCATATTGTGGAAGTGAAAAAGGCAGAGGGTATGTCGGCAGGAGTACCGGAATGGGCTTATTTCGGGGAAAAAATGGGACAGGTATTGCCTGAGATTGCACAGACGATCCGTCTCTGGCCACAGCATCTGAAAGGAGAGGGCCACTATCTGGCTGTCCTTGAAAAAGAGGGAACACTAAGACAGGGTTATTGCCGGAATGGGGAAGAAAAAGGAATCCCTGCAAAAGATCTGAAAGTACCGGGCAAAGGAATCGTGGAATTTCTGGATTTTGCGAAAGATACATTCGATCCACAGACATTAGCCGGACTGGAGAAAAATGGTACATATCTGAAATTTGGAGATCAGCTTTACCTTGCACCGAAAGGTATGCCTTCTGTAAAAGGTCTTAAAGTCCTGCGACCGGGACTGCATCTTGGAACGGTAAAAAAGAACCGCATGGAGCCGTCACATGCGCTTGCACTGGCACTAAAAAAAGAACAGGTGCGCTATACGGCAGATCTGGCTTCGGACGGAGAGGTGATCCGTGGTTATTTAAATGGCGGAACTTTTTCTTATGAGGGAGAAAAGGGATGGTATCTGATCATGGCAGACGGATTTAGCAGCGGCTGGGGAAAACTGGCGGGTGGAATCATGAAAAACCACTATCCGAAAGGACTTCGAAAAATGTGGTAGTGTGAAAATGAGATTTTTGTCGGGGCAGAATGCCATTGTGCAGGGTGGAACGCTGATCGTACTGCTCATGGATCAAAAATCAATGAAATGGCATTATGGCGAGAAATATTAAATGTAATCATTACAATTACATCGGCTTTCTGATATGATTACTGCCAGAGAGAGGCGTTTAAGCAGTTTCAATAAAGAAAAAAATAATGCAGAGATGTATATTCATTTACGGATACACATCTCTGCATTTTGTTTACGATTATAGCTATGCCTGCGCAGGATACAATCTATGATTCTGAACTTTGACTTGTAATTCTAAAAAGAATCCACTATCAGATTTTACCCATCAGGCACGTTCCTTCACACCTGATTTTACTGTGAAAAATCCAAACTGCGCCGCAATCTTTTTCGCATAAGTCAGTGCAAAGAACAGGATAAAGCTGTCAATTGGCAGCATGATCACGTTTTTGATGACACGCGGACCAAGCAGTGCAATAAAGCCTTTTCCGTAAAGCATGGAGATCCAGAGCGTATTCAGACCGCAGTTGATGACCAGCTTTACAAAAAACTCGGCGATCACGATACGCTTGATTGAGACCGGACGGCGATAGAGCAGGGTGCCGTAAATCAGACCGGAAAGCATGGCATTAAAGGTAAATCCAAAGAAAAATGGACCATCCGGCTTTAAGACATACTTTAAGAGGTCGAGTGCACCGCCAAAGAGGCATCCGACCGCTGGACCGAATAAAAATTCAACGATGCGGTTTGGCAGCCCGGAAAAGCCGATCTTGATGTAAGGACCGAGCTGGATGCTTGCGACCATACTTAAGACGATGGCGAGTGCAGCTAAGAGTCCGCAGAGCACGACCGTCTTTGTGTGGCACAGTTCCTGAAGTGATTGTTGATACAGTTCCTTTAATTTTTTCATAAAAAAAGCCTCCTTCCTTAGCAGTTTCCTAAAACCACATAGAGGAGACATAAATACCTTTATGCAGCAGCGGGATGCGAATTCTGTACCGCAAACAAAAGCAGCGCCTTTGTTTTTCGTCCGTGTGACAACTCCCTGTTCACATGGCACTTAACGCACAGAGTTCTACTCTGCTAATATGAAATATTAGTTTTGACAAGTTTTGTTATAGCATACTGATAAGGCTTTGTAAAGAAGAACTTATATTTTGTGATGTATTTTTAAATATTTCTGATAAAACAGATTCCTGTAAAGGCTGATGACGGATCAGGATTTCAGTGTTAGAATAAAAGGTATCATGAGCGTAAGCAAACGGCGAATTGGATCATGTGACGATTTTGCACATGATATGAATGAAAATAATGTGGGAGGAAGCATATGAAGCTGACCGGTATCCATATAAAAAATTTTAAAGCGATCCACGAGATGAAAATCGACAGCATCGAAAATGCATTGATTCTGGTAGGACAGAATAATACCGGAAAGACAACGATCTTAGAGGCAATCCGTGCGTCTTTTGGAGATTATCATATTTCTGCGGAAGATTTTGACGGTGACTGTGCCAACATTGAGATGGATCTGTCATTAGAATTTTCCATTGAAGATTTAAAATGGCTGCATCAGAACGGCATAGTCAGCCAGTATAAAAGATATGAGACGTGGCTTGAGGATTTCTGTAAAAAGCTGCCATCATTTTCCGTGAACGAAGGAGAGTCAGGCGGTGTACTGCAGTTTACCTTTATCGCACACCGGGATGGCTGGGTGCGCTATCAGGATGGGGAGCACAAAAATAATTCCTGTATCCCACAGGTGTTTCCGAAGATCTACTATCTGGATGCGGAGCGTGATCTAAACCAGCTGCAGGGCGACCTTTTAATGCTGCAGGAGGATGAACTGTTAAAACGAATGCGTGCGGACACCTGTATGTTCAATCAGGCAAAAAAATGCGGGCACTGCTTTTCGTGTATCGGTCTGATCGAGAAGAAAGCACCGGCAGAGCTGGATGCATTTGAGACAGCGAAACTTTTGGACTACAAGTTATACCAGTTAAATCTGGACGAGTTTGCGAGAAAAGTAAATCAGAATTATAAAAAGAACGGCGGACAGGATGAGATCTTATACTCGATGAACCGGGATGTGGAGCGGATGTTAAAAGTTACGACCGAGATCCACAATCCGGCGCAGAACCTGACCAGACCGGTGGCAAAGATGGGAAAAGGCATGCGCAGTATTTACATGTTGTCGCTGCTTGAAACATATACGGGAACGGAAAGTCGGATCCCGAGCATTCTTATGATCGAGGATCCGGAGATATTTCTGCATCCGAAATTACAGAAAGTTTCCGGGGAGATTTTATACCGCCTGTCCAGAAAGAACCAGGTGATCTTTTCCACGCACTCGCCAAATCTATTGGCGAACTTTAACAGCAGGCAGATCAGACAGATTGTTTTAGACGGAGAAGGATATTCGAAGATGTGTGAAAAGACGGATGTGAGTGCGATCCTCGAAGATCTCGGTTACACGGCAAGTGATCTGATGAATGTGAACTTTGTATTTATTGTGGAGGGGAAACAGGACAAGAGCCGCCTGCCGCTTCTGATCCGGAAATATTATTCGGAGACTTACGATGAGAGTGGAAAACTCTCAAGAATTGCGATCATCACGACAAACAGCTGTACCAACATCAAGACTTACGCAAACCTGAAATATATGAACCAGATCTACCTGCGGGATCAGTTTCTGATGATACGCGACGGGGATGGAAAAGACCGTATGGAATTAGGGCGGCAGCTCTGCCGTTACTATGAGCAGCGGAATTTGGAGGATGTTGACACTCTGCCAAAGGTCCGGCCGGAAAATGTCCTGATTTTAAAATACTACTCATTTGAAAACTATTTTTTCAACCCCAAAGTGATGACCGAACTTGGTGTGGTCGAATCTGAGGAGACATTTTATGAGACGCTGTTTGAAAAATGGAAGGAGTATTTACACCGCCTTAGCAGCGGGAAACATCTGACGGAGGTGCTTGGATTTGAGATGCAGAGCATTTCTGATATCAAAGCACATATGGAAGAAATAAAAATCTATTTGCGCGGACACAATCTGTATGATATTTTTTATGGAAGATACAAAGATCAGGAAGAGGAACTCTTAAAACGCTATATCGATCTTGCACCGCGGGAAGATTTTTCCGATATTTTAGATGCAATCGATCATTTTATTTATTTTGAGAGCAGAAAACGAGAAAGGGATACAAAGTGAAATGAAACGAAATGGTGCAAATCTGACAGAAGGAAAGCCGGTCAAACTGATCCTGCAGTTTGCAATCCCGGTATTTTTGGGAAATCTGTTCCAGCTTTTTTATGGGCTGATTGACACAAAGATTGTAGGCAGTACCCTTGGTGAGGGAGCGCTTGCGGCAGTCGGTTCCGTCTCGATCCTTTATAATCTGCTGACGGGATTTTTTAACGGTTTAACGCTTGGTTTTTCGGTCGTGACGGCAAGATATTTTGGGGCAGGGGACACGGAAAAATTAAAAAAGAGTGTTGCGGGAACGATTCTTTTAGGATTTGTGACGGCGGCGATACTGGTGACCGGCGTATTTGTATTTTTACGTCCACTCCTTAGCATCATGCATGTGCCGGCAGAACAGAAAGAGATGGCATATACCTATATCAGCATCCTGGTGCTTGGGATGTTTGTGACACTTGCCTATAATATGTGTGCAAATGTATTGCGTGCGATCGGAGATTCCATGACACCGCTTATTTTTCTGATCCTTGCGGCGGTGTTAAATGTCATTCTGGACTATGTCTGTATTCTGGTATTTTCCATGGGTGTTGGCGGAGCCGCAGCGGCAACTGTGATCTCACAGGTGGTATCCGTGGTGCTCTGTGTGATCCATATCAAAAGACATTTCCCGATCCTTCAGGTGGAACGCAGACATTTTAAACTGGAAAAATCAGAAGTGCGTACGATGTTGTCCGGCGGGCTTTCCATGGGAATGATGTCAAGTCTTGTAAATCTTGGTACACTGATCTTACAGACCGGAATCAATACACTTGGAACTTCCGTGATCGTGGCACATACTGCAGCACGAAAGGTTTTTGAAATATGGGGACTGCCGGTCACGGTGCTGGGAGCGACCATGGCAACCTACAGCGGACAGAATTATGGCGCTGGTAAATATGACAGGATTACTTCCGGCTTAAAGGCGGCGCTGATGCTTGGCTGTGGCTGGGCGGTGATGGTCATGATCATGGCATATACGATTTCTACCTGTCTGGTTGGCTTTATAGCGAGTACGCAAAATGCAGAAATTCTATACTGGGGAACAACGTATCTGCGGGTTGATATGTTGTTTGAGATGGTCTGTGTGTGGATCGTGATCCTGCGCAACACGATGCAGGGAGTCGGAGATTATAAGACACCGATCTTTTCCAGCTTTCTGGAACTGGCATGTAAGATCGTGTTCACGGCGGTATTCGTCCGGTATTTCGGTTACTGGGGCGTCATCTGGACAGAGCCGGTTACATGGATCATTATGGTGATACCGTTAATTGTCATGCTGAAAAAAAATCCTGTATTTCACCAAAAGAAGACAGCTTAGAAAACATCAGTAGAATCGAAAAAACAGCAATTCGCATGGGAATATATCTCAGCAGCAAGTTGCTCAGAAACGAGGAATATTATGAAAAAACAAGTGAACTATATAGAGATTGCGAAAGAAACCGTGATACTGACGGCAGCGGTGGCAGTCATTGCGGCTGCAGTGTATTTCTTTTTGGTGCCAAGCCATGCGTCAGTCAGCAGTATTTCCGGTCTTGGAATCGTGCTTTCTAATTTTATTCCACTGCCGTTATCGGCAATCACCATGATTTTAAATGTGGTGCTTCTGGTCATCGGATTTTTTACCTGTGGAAGGGAATTTGGGGTAAAGACCGTTTATACCAGCATTATGCTCCCCGTGTTTTTAGGGATATTTGAAATGGTTTTCCCGAATCTTGGATCACTGACGGACAGCCAGGAGTTAGATGTGCTGTGTTATATTTTAGTGGTCAGTGTGGGACTCAGTATTTTATTTAACCGCAATGCATCCTCCGGCGGACTTGATATCGTTGCGAAGATCATGAATAAATATCTGCATATGGATCTTGGGCGTGCAATGTCCTTATCGGGGATGTGTGTTGCACTTTCAGCAGCTTTCGTTTATGATAAAAAAACAGTGGTACTCAGTATTTTGGGAACCTATTTTAATGGGATCGTTTTAGATCATTTTATTTTTGATCATAATATCAAACGCCGTGTGTGTATCATTACGGAAAAAGAGGAGGAACTCCGCAATTTTATCCTCAATGATCTTCATAGCGGGGCGACGATCTATGAATCCATCGGTGCTTATAATATGCAGAAAAGAAACGAGATCATTACCATCGTGGACAAGAACGAGTATCAGAAATTGATGAATTATATGAATCATGAAGATCCGAAAGCATTTATTACAGTGTATCATGTGTCGGATATCAGGTATCAGCCGAAAGGGTAAGGTGCAGTCAGTGGAAAAATGGAGTATGACCATACACAGGTTATTCAGTAAAGATCCAAACGATGAAGAGGAGAACGTGACGCAAAATATTTATGTATTCCGGTTTATACTGTTTTGCATTATCGTTTACTCATTTGAGATGCTGTTAAACAGTGTTGATATTTTTATCGTTGACAAGACGATTTTTACAAGAGGGTATGTTACAGGATGTCTGTTTGCAGCTGTATATGTTTTGATTTTACTGCATCTTGGACTGGAGCATCCGCTGACGAAGTATGTCAGTATTACGGCGGTCAGCCTTATCATCATGGCTGCGAGTGTGTCCTTAACCTATCATATGATCATTATTATTATGATGCCGATCATCATAGCCGGTATGTACACGTCAAAGCAACTGTCCATATATACGTTTGTACTTACAGTGCTTTCCATTATTATCAGTACCTATGCAGGATATTATTATGGTGTGTGCGATGCCAATATGGTGCTTCTGACAACTACTTCTATGAATCATCTGGTTGAAAATGGAACTTTTTTACTGAATCAGGTAAATGAAAATCCGGGAGTCACGCTTGCACTGTATTATGTGCTGCCGCGCTGTCTGATGGCAATGGCGTTTGTCTAAGTATCCAACATTGTAAATCAGGTAATCCGAAAATCACTGAAAAATGCGATGAAGATGGAAGAGAAGGCAGCGACGGATGAGATGACAGGGCTATACAATAAAAACAAGCTGCTTGCGACCATTGAGAAAAAAACATATGATTACCAGCAGGTTGCCATCGTTTACTGGGACATTAACCGTTTGAAATATGTAAACGATACATACGGACATTTTGCCGGAGATCAGATGATCGTAAAAGTGGCACAGTCAATACGGATTGCTTTAGGAGATGCAGGGATGGCATTCCGGTATGGTGGAGATGAAATGCTTGCGCTCATTCCGGGAGGAACCGGCGAAACTGCGGAAAAGATGATAAAAACCTGGAAACAGACACTTGCAGCGGTACAGGTGGACTGTGAGATACCGATCTCAGCGGCGGTTGGATATGCCATCGGCGAGCATGAAAAGTTAAAAAATGTGATTGCAGAGGCGGACAGAAATATGTATGCATGCAAACATGCAGGCAGAAATTCAACTGAAAAATAAAAATTTAAAAAAAATTCTTGACTTGAAGTCCACTTCATGGACTATACTCTTCGAAAAAAGGAGGTAATGTTCATGATGACAGAAAAAATGATAACATTAAATAATGGTGTGGAAATCCCACAGCTTGCACTTGGAACATGGATTGTTGATGATAACAAGGTTGCGGAACCGGTGAAGACAGCGATCCGTTTAGGATACCGTCATGTCGACACGGCACAGGCATATGCAAATGAAGTGATATGTTGTATTAAGAAGGTGATACTCTTTTAATCGAAACTGTAAACATTTAGCACAAAGGAAGGAGCAGCGTATGGAGTTAACATATCATTGAGAAGGCGATGTAGTGATTCCAGATTTGGAATTGGAAGATGGAAGCAATTATCAGATTGGCAAATATGGCAGAATGCGACAGAGGTATTTGTTTGAAAATCATCATGCCATGTATACACATCTGGTTCTTACGGAAAAATTGTGGAAACATTTGGAAGAAGTAGATATGGAATGCAATGACATGATGGATATGCTTACGGTAAGAATGGCTGAGCGTGAAGGTGTGACGGAGCACTTGAAGTCAGTTGACCAGCTCGGATGGGTACGGAAAATGAATAGTATCCGGAGCAGAGCTGAGGAAGTAGTGTTGCATGATCTGATTTATATGGATTAAAAATAGCGGGAAATCTTAATTGGTTTCCCGCTGTTTGGCATATGAAAAAGTTCATAGAAAATTCAGTTGATTCCGTAAAGTTCCTCGCTTATAATGATATTGAGGCAGAGAGCCTTTTGCGGAATCTTAGAAGTGTTATGCACAATACAAAAGGAGGGATGCCGACTTGAATACAGAAATAGCAAATGCTGTGAATGCAGCAGGAGATAAGGCACAATATGATATTCGTGTTAAAAGGTTACTGGCACAGAAGAGTATATTAGCACATATTCTGGTGAAAACAGTCGATGAATTTAAAGGAATGAAGCCGGAAGATGTTGTGAAATACATCGAAGGCGAACCGAGTATTAGCGTTGTTCCGGTTGAGCCGGGATTAGCAAATATGGAAAAAACAGATGCTACAGGACAGCGTATTGTAGGTCTTAATACAGAAAATGCTGAAATTAATGAAGGATTAGTCAGATTTGATATTATTTTTTATGTCCGCATGCCATCCATAGTTGGCAGGAAAAATGGACTTTCGCAGATTATTGTGAATATTGAGGCTCAGAAGGATGAGCCGACGGAATATAAAATTTTAAATCGGGCAATCTTTTATGTGAGCAGGCTGATTTCGTCACAAAAGGAAAGAGATTTTGTAAATACTAACTACGATGACATTAAGCAGGTATTCAGCATATGGATATGTATGAACATGGATGATAACAGCCTAAGCCATATCCATTTGACAAAAGATGAGATGTTAAAACCATGTAACTGGAAAGGTAATCTCGATCTGTTAAACATTGTGTTAATAGGAATCACAAATGAGATTCCGGAACATGATGAAAAATATGAAATGCACCGCCTGATTGGGGCTTTGCTTTCGAGTGAACTGAAAGAACAGGAAAAATTGGATATTATAGAACATGAATATAATATTCCAATCAGTCAAGAATTTAGAGAGGATGTGAGCATTATGTGTAATCTGAGTCAGGGTATTGAAGATAAAGCAATTGCTAAAATTGTGATGAATATGTATAAAATAGGTTATACACCAAATCAGATAGCAGATGCTGTTGGTGTGAGTGTTGATGAAGTTGAGGCGATTATTAAGAAAAAAGAGCCTGCAATGGCGTAAGCTTTATTAACCAAAAAGATCTAAAAATAAGACGGCAAATCGTCAACAAGTTGTTGATGATTTGCCGTCTTTGTTTTGTATATAGGAGTTATTCCTCTTTTTTCTTAGCTCTTGTCTTATAGACATTATACTGATTCTTGCATTTCGGAGAGCAGAACTCATTTCCCTTACGGCTTGCGATAAATGCCCTGCCACAGTGCTTACACAGCTTCATATCGCAGTCAGAATCCGTAAGCATAAAAGAGAAGCACATCTGGATTATGACGAGCAGGGAATGGAAGTTCCATACGATAACCGGGGTATTTTCCGCTAATGCGATATGGTAAGTCGGGGATATGCCGCCAAATGCAGACATACCCTGACGATACAGGTTTTTTGTCTGTTCATCAAGACTGTCGTAGTCCATATAATATAAGAAACTTGTGGTAAAGGTAAATGCCCAATTTGCAAATTCTTCCTCGGTTCGTGCAGTTTCTTCAAGACGGCTGATTGCCAATGCACGGGCTTCCCTGTGCAGCATAGTTTTCTCACTGGAAGAATCGTTGTATGCCGGTATTAAGTTTTGTTTGCGGAAAGCTTTTAGTTCCTCATATTTTGGCAATTTAATCAGTCCTTAAAAATTTTTTCAAAAATAATTTCAAAACACTTCCGATTTTGTAGCCGTATTTCTCCTATTAGTGAAGAGAGTAATCCTTTTTATCGCTAAAGCAATTACAGAAAGGAGCAAAAAGGCTATGAAGTATGGATAAAATACAGCTTCGGTTACACGAAGCGGAAGCATGAAACAATTATAATTTTTATCAGAGAGAAAGGCAAGGATTGATTATGGAGGCAGAAAAACTAAATAATGGCGATAGAAAGTCCGGCTCATGTGAAGCTGGATTTTTTTATCGCGGGATTGGTGGGACAGTTTACAAAATCAGGGTATTAACGAGTGAAAACAGTACAGATACCTTTTCGGACAAGATTTCCCACATTATTTCAAGAGAGGCGCTGACAGAGAAAGCGGATTATGATAAGATAGAGCTACCACAAATGAGTCAGTTGCCGGAAGGGAGTTCGGCATGAACAGAACCAGACCGACCGCTGACAAATCGAAAAACAGAATAACTGCTCTTTATGAGCGACTCTCAAGGGACGATGAGCTTGCGGGAGACAGCAACAGTATAGTGAACCAGAAGAAAATGCTGGAGGACTATGCAAAGAGTAATGGATATACCGATTTGGTGCATTTTACAGATGACGGATATTCCGGTGGGAATTTTGACAGACCGGGATGGAAAGAAATGCTCCGGCAGATTGAGGACGGAAGCATTGGCGCAGTCATTGTAAAGGATATGAGCCGAGTCGGCAGGGATTACCTACAGGTAGGATTTTACACGGAGGTATTCTTTCGGGAAAAAGGTGTCCATTTCGTTGCTATCTCTAATGGTGTTGACAGTGATATTAACACCAGCAGCGAATTCGCCCCTTTTTTAAATATCATGAATGAATGGTATCTGCGTGACTGCAGCCGCAAGATAAAGGCGGTATTGCAGGCAAAGGGCAGGGACGGGAAACCAATTACCAACAATCCGCCATACGGATATATCAAAGATCCGGAAGATAAGAACCGGTGTGATATGTCAAAGCCATATGAATGGGCAGGAGTAAGTGTCGTAAGAATGCTTGAAAAACCGGAGTATATGGGAGATACTGTGAATTTCCGTACAAAGAAGCTTTCCTATAAGGATAAGGTTGCTGTAAAGAATGACAGTGACGAGATAGTGGTCTTTACGGATACCCATGAGGCGATCATTGACAGAAAAACATGGTATATGGTGCAGGAGCTTAGAAAGACCAAACGCAGGATAAACACAGAGGGCGAGTCAAATCCGTTTGTGGGTAAGATTTTCTGTGCGGACTGCGGTGGAAAGATGCATTATCGTAATGAGGGAAAGCGTGCCGGAAGAAAATGGAGAGGACTGCCGGATGGCAGTGTCAGAACAACTCCAGCCTGTTATAACTGCGGCAATTATAATAACAGCCATGACCAGTCAGGAAAGGTCTGCTGTTCGCACAATATACAGGCAAAGGTGATTGACCAGTTTGTGCTTGAAACCATTCAGTATGCGTGTAAAAGTGTAAGGATGGATGAGAGAGCATTTGTCGAAAGCATCCGCAGTGCATCAGAAATCTGGGAACAGAGTGAGGCGAAGAAGCTGAAGGCTGCGTTAAAGCATCAGGAGAAGCGGTATGCAGAGCTTGATATCCTTCTTAAAAAAGTGTATGAGGACAATGCCCTTGGCAGACTGCCTGACAAAAGATATGAAATGCTATCGGCAGGGTATGAAAAAGAACAGGCAGAACTGGAACAGTCCATTAAGGCATGCAGGGAGCAGCTTACGCAGTATGACGAGGATACAGACCGGACGGAGGAATTTCTGGCATTAGTCCATAAATACACGGATATCACGGAATTAACACCTGTCATCATCAATGAATTTGTGGATAAGATACTTGTCCACAAAGCGGAAAAGATTGATGGCGAGCGTGTGATGGAGATAGAGATTTACCTTAACTTCATCGGTAAAGTGGAACTTCCGGCACAGGAACTGACGGAAGAAGAACTGGCTGAAATAAAGGAAAAACAAAGACTTCGTGAGCGCAATGCCATGTACCAGAGACGGCGCAGGGCAAAGTTCATGCCAAAAACAAAAGCAATCCGTGCAAAGGTGCAGGAGGCTGAGATAAAAGAAGCTTTGGAGAATGCGAGTGCAAAAGCGGAAAAACTGCTTATGGCAGATAATGATGCACATATCGCAGAGGTAGTTGCCGGGGAAAACAAAGTATATGTTGATACCGGGATTTTCCCAACAGCAGAACGAAGGCATATGGCAGACAGGGTACAAGGAAACGAGGCAGAGAGGGAAGGTAAAAATAATTTTGATGACCATACCATATCGGCAATTATAAAAAGTGCCGATATGGTATAATAGAAAAACAAAAGTTATTACAGGGAGGAGAATGGATTGTTAGAAGTAGCAATATGCGATGATGATAAGGAAGATCTTGACAAAGCGGCGCTGATGCTGGATAAAATTCTTTCAGAATATCAGGTTCAATATCAGATTCGGTCATTTCTATCGGCGAATGAGCTGCTGAACAATAATGACAAGATTGATATCGGAATACTGGATATTTCCATGGAAGAACTGGCGGAATTACGCTCGGAAGAAAGCTGAAAGAAAAAAATCATGATATAAAAATTATATACATTACCAGTTATGAAGAATACATGGCACAGGCGATTAATAAGGTACATGCGTTTTCTTTTTTGTGTAAACCGATCAATGAAGAAGAAATGAAAACGCAGATTATGGAAATTCTGGGGCAGGAGAAATGTCCGGAAATAGAAAAGGAATTTGAAATACTAGATGAATCAGGAACAAAAGCAGGTTGTGTGCGTTTGAAATTAAACGAGATATTATATTTTGAGTACATAAAAAGATCCAGAAAAGCAGCAATTATTCTGGAAGATTGCAGATATGAATGTGAATGTACATTTGAAAACCTTGTGGAAGAATTACAACCATATGATTTTGCGGTAAATCACAGAGGCTGTCTTGTAAATCTGAGACATATTGAGAAGATACAGGGATTTCATATTTATCTGGACAATGGGAAAGAACTGTCCCTTGCACAAAAAAGAAGCTCTGATTTCCGGGAAGAAATGAATAAATTTTTGCAGAAAACCCAGAGGAGAGAATAGAAGATGGATAAGATTTTACTTGCGATATGTAATGGACTTTCCTGTTTTATTATCTGTACAATTCTTTTTCAATTTATGAATGAAAGATATAAGAAAAGTTACAGCAATAAAACTTTGTACATAGCGGCAGAGATAGCGATGGGAATCACTGCATTTGGCATAAATATGCTGAACTTTGCAATATTGAATCTGCTGATATGGTTTGTTGGAGTTGGTGTAACGGTATATTTTCTGTATTACGAAGATGCAGACAGACCAATCCGTAGAATCACTGAGTGTGAAGTACTGGTTTTATGTATGTCTGTATGTGAAACGCTGGGAGTGCTTCTGTTACACTGTTTTTTGCAGATTTGTGGAATATCAAATATTGATGTTGTCATGCAATATTGTCTGGAAGTGACATTTTCAAAACTAATAATGATATTCCTATACTATGTTTTGATAAACAGATTGATAAAAAGGACAGAAGCAGCCTGTTCCAGAGAACAATATATCATATATGGAATCCTGTTTTTTTACAGTCTGGTCAATATGCTTGTGATTGTGCAGAATTTCAGGGATGGGCAGAAAAGCTATCTGTCAGCGGTAAATATGGGCTGCATCGTTTTGGCTGACCTGTATCTTTTGTATTATGTCAAAATGGCAGACGAAAAGAGATACTATGAAAACCGCGTAAAGGCATTGGAGCAACAGGCAAAAATGCAGTATGAGTATTATCTTGCACAGACTGAAAAATATAGTCAGACAGTACGGATATTACATGATGTGGATAAGCATATCAGGGCTATCGAGAATTTGTATGGAACAGAGAGGGAGCATACGGCTGGCGAATATGCAGAGGCAATCAGAAGTACACTGGCACCACTGATTCCTATATCTTACACAGAGAATCCGATATTGAACATTTTGCTGACAGATAAAAATGCTGTCATGCAGGAGAAAGGGATACATTCGGACATTAAGATAGAAAATGTAGACTTATCTTACATAGAGCCGATAGACATAACAACTATTTTCGGGAATCTGCTGGACAATGCGATTGAAGCTGCCGCAAATGCTGACGGAGACAAATACATTTTTATTAAAATCAGTGCCTATCATAAGATGACGGTAGTTCATATAGAAAACAGTTGTGGAAAGGTAAAATGGAAAAAACGTATGCCGGTATCAGATAAGGGAAAAGGCAGAGGGATAGGACTCTTAAATGTGAAACAGAGCATAGATAAGTATGATGGGGATTTACAATTAAAACAGGATGGAAACAGATTTGTAGCAGATTTGTTTCTGAATTCATGA